>Ga0115011_10002431_pt1 | contig 12941 bp, 11 predicted proteins | sample TroAtlMetagenome_2_FD_88705 | JGI IMG/M metagenome (GOLD analysis project Ga0115011, IMG submission 88705) | Marine eukaryotic phytoplankton communities from Atlantic Ocean - Tropical Atlantic ANT8 Metagenome | ecosystem: Environmental > Aquatic > Marine > Oceanic | place: Tropical Atlantic... | reverse complement strand
TATAGTTTTAATCTTATTTTAATTACATTTGTTTTCGTCTTCATCTGTAACTAAATCTTCATCAGCGTCTTCATCTTTAATAATATCTTTATTGTTGTTTGGATTAATATCGTGTTTATATATATTTTTCACTGTACGAACGTTCAATTCTTTATTAATGTATCTAAAATTAGACATATGTCCTTTTATTGGTTCACCCATAAAGTATAATATGGGTAATTTAGTGTCAGAACCAGGCATCAAAATATCTCCATCAAATATTTTAGTTACATTAAGTTTACCATCTAAGTAAGCATCAACCCTGTTTTGTGTGAGCACAATTGCAAGATGAAAATATTTGGCAATAGGGAAATATTTTAATACAATTCTATGAGTTTCTACTGAAGTTAATTTATGAGTTATAAATGTTTTGCCATCATCATTCATATCAAGATCCTTACATTCTTCTGGAATTTCTGCTCCAGTACTAGTAAATTTTCTTACATTAATGTCGACATATATATCATTTTTGGGACCCCCAATAGCAACACTGACAATATCTTTACCTTTCAATTTGCCAAATTTTCCAATACCATGAGTGAATAGTTCTCTAAATTCAGTATCTTTATTATGTAACCATTTTTCGATTTCAATATTCATAGTATAAGAAACGCCAGGAGAATCACCTTGTGAAACAACGGGTACACTTTCTAGAGTATGTCTTCCAGTTAACGGTTTTCTCTCTCCAATCCATAATTCTTTATCCGCTAATCCAGTCCACTTTGCTCTGTTTTTCTTATTCTTGAGGGATATTACAGCAAAAATGATGATTATACCAATAATTATACCTACAACAAATAAATATCCTTTGTTCATTACATTTATTTAATATAAAAATACGTGATGATATGTAAACATAATTAAAAATACGAATAAGAAGAAACACATAAGTATATTGTAAAGATGAAAGAAGACATCGATGTAATCATAAAAAGGTGGAAAGAAATACCGGTTATAAGTAGTCAGATTTTTATGAGTCAGTTTCCATATATAGTGGCTCCATGGGATCATTGGAATAAAGTTATGGATGTATTGAAATCTCGTGATGAAAATGAGAGTAATACGATAGAAGAGAAGGTGGTTGTTGAAGTTAATGAGAATACAGATTCGGATGTAGAAGGTAAATCATCAAACGAAACACGTTCTAATCAAGGAGAAAATATTCATGAAGAGAATGACGGATATAGGACAGATGTGTCTGAAATGAAGGAATTAGATTTTGACGATAAATCAGTAGACTGGGAGCAAAGTGATAATGAGTTATAAAGGCGAGAAGAAGGGTTTTTTTATTTTTTCATCTTTATTATTTGACCATGATAATAGTGGCGAAGTATTCTTAAAGAAAGATGCGGTCATAGTTTCAATACTGATGTCGTTATTATATTTCTTTTGGAATACATCTTCCATTTCTACATCATTCTCAATATTTTCCGGTGATTCACCTATATCTTTTGTTAAAATATCAGAGAAAACATCCTCTAATGTTTTGCCGGCAATATCGTCAATACCGTCAATACCGTCAAAAATTTCTCTTGATATTTGCATTGGTTCCAAATTCCAATTTTTACCTTCATTCATAAGTGTTATAGCCTTATTTACGGAACTACGTAATTGAATGATAAGAGATTTGTTTAATAAAGGTAAATCATTAAGATTTTCAATTTTAATTCTGGAATAAAAAACGTTATTAACTGAAAATCGATGTAAGTCATAAAAGAAGAGAAATAAGCTGTCCTCGGGTTTTGGATATATTCCCGTAAGACTTTTTAGACCATCTTTAATTTGAAGTTGTCTATTAAAATGACTACATATTCTATAATTTCTTATTGCCCTGAAATTATTTTTGTTTTTTGCTAATATACCAGATAAATCAAAATCAAATAATTTAATATTCCTATTGATATCACACAACAAATTATCAGCCTTTAAATCACCGTGATAAAATGAGACATCTTCTTTTAATGTTATTAATGTAGAAATCAGGTTTGAATAAATTTTTGCCATAAATGGTTCTCTATCATGTATGTCTATGACATCAAATGTCTTTTCAAGGGGCATGTAAGATTTGTCCCATTCAATAGCAAAATATATAACACTATTGTTAGGAATGTACCATTCTGATTTTGTTTTTTGAAATCGTTCTCTTTCAGATTCAATTTCTGATATATAGTCCGTTATATCAAGTGTTATTTTCCCAATATTTTCAACATCTATTTCAGCCATAGTCTCATATGTGTCTGAATCGTATTCATCATAATCATTCATTGTAAAATCGGTTTTATTCCCATCATTCGAGTTATAATATTGAACAATATTACTCATTGCATTTGTAGGAGTAGAATCTGTAGAATTATATAAGGATTTATAAACCAGTATTTCAGTTTTATATGCATCAAAATAGAGTCTTGATGCAGACAACTTAATAATAAATGATTCGCTTTGTGCGAGTTTTCCCGGCTTATATAATACGACACCAACAAGAATACGTCTGGAATCAAGATCTATAATTTCTGAATCGTGGTCTTCATATTTCTCATCAACATGAGTGTATATTGCTTTATCATACGTTTCTTTCGATAATACCTTTTTATCATTATTGCGTTTCATTCCCCCAATCTGCTCATTAGTTTGTAAAGTATACAAATCGAAGAAATAATCTTCAAAAATTAGAGAGCCATAAAATATGTACAATAATAATGCCATTTTTTCAGTGAATGAGTCGATTTGAGGTCCACCACCATTAACTATACCAAGTGGTCTTCTAATTGTATTGTCTAACTTTTCAGAAATTTTTTTTGCAATAGTTTTCTCTACTTTTGGAAGATTTGTTATCAAATTATTTAGTTTTTGCGTATATTTTTTTGCGAATCCTTTAATTAAGACAACTAATTCCTGTATATTTCCACCAGGATACTCCGAGTTAAGAATAATTTCTGCGTTATCTTCTATAATTTTAAATTTTTTTAACAATGATGTAGTATTCATTGGCATCACTTGAAAATCTTTTAAAAGAATGGTTAGAACAATATTATTAGACATATCTTACCATTATATTTTATATCTGTATAGTTATATAATGTCAAACGAAGAAGGTGCTTCAAATTTACAAGAAAGATTACAAAAGCTTGAAAAAGAATGTGCTGCTTTGAGAGCTAAAGCTGGAAAAAGAGTACTTTATTCCCATTCATTTATACTAGACGATGGTATGTATAAATCTTTGTCGGAAGCATTAGAAGCTAATTTGAAACCAAGTGCATCTACAGAGGATGGAGATAAAAAAGTTTATTCAATAAGAACTCCATCAGAATGGGATAAAATTAGTCCAGAAAGTAAGGATGTATTACAAAAGTATCTTGCTAAAGGCACGTTTGAGAAGATGCATGGACCAGAACCAAGAAGGTGGAGAGCTAGAGTTTCTGCAGAAGAATTTCCATTGACAATTCAATTAGATTTAGATGAGCAACATATGATTCTCAGTAGATACTTGAGACATCAAAAGATGAATGTTAGTGTAACAAGCGATAAGGAACTTCGTTCTGCGGAACGCAAGAGAGCCAGACAAGGGGCTGATGTAGAAGAGGAGAATAAAGAAGATAAAGAAGATACTCTTGAAGATATGATGGGAAAAATGGATACTAATATGGACGTAGGTGGTGCCAAAAAACTAAAAACCAGAAGAAAAAATAGAAAATTAGTAAGGAAAACTACAAAAAAAAAATAAAAAAATGATTGTTTTTATTGCTTAGATGATAATATTAAGTATGTTTTAATTGTCAAATCGCATATAATACGTTAAAATACGATTATGTATACAAACGCATTGTATGTGTTTGACATTAAGTTTGGTTCAGATGTAGTTAATCTTATGAAGGAGTTTACTCCGCATCCAATTACCGAATCTCGTGAAATGGGAGATAATGTCCTATTAAGTGAGTTGTGTAATATGTATGATAACTTTTGTGTGTATACGCAAAAGAAGGTTAAAAAGTTGAACACAGAGTTGAGTCGTTGTAGGGATTTTGAATTCCAACAAGATATTCGAGAGAATATTGCCGATTTATATTACGATATGAATTGTGTAACGGACTACCAACTAATGAAGTTTCAACCTAGAGTTTGTACCGAACAAAAACTTAAAGATTCTATAAAAGGTCTTTAAGTTATAATATTCTGAGGAATACCGCATAGGCATTCCTCAGAATATGGTATGGCATTAGCCAACGCAATAAAAAAATTGTGGGGGCGGAGTCAAAAAAAGTATTTGTACTGAGGCACCTAAAGGTGCGTATCAATTTAAGGATAAATCATTCGATGTAGCGTTAAGGACGAATACATCGCTTATTTAACGACTTTGGACGAAATATCAATTGCTTATTTACGTAATTCTAGTATGTCAACATACGCTTATTACGAAAATAAGCAATTGATATTTAACGGGATTAGGCGAAATAATGTGATTGATTCTTCCTGATTTATCGGCGTAATATGGGTTACCCTCGACAGCTCTCTTGACTAATAGGGAGCTAAATACTTGGACGTGAGGAGACATTTGGACAAAGTCGGCTTTTCGGACTTATTGGTGAGATTCCAGTAAGTTCGTCGTGGTATGGACGCTTATGTCGGGGTTTGGCTGATGCCAACCAAAAGTTCTTACATATAAATGCCTTTTCGTAAACTGGGGGACTACATTCCCAGACAACTAATTTCAGCATGAACGGTCCACCGATGGGCCGTGCTACCTACACTGGTTACAGTGGGTTGTCATATAGATATTAGTGACTAAGATTGCGATCTCAGTTAGAGACGCATCCTGGCCGGGGGTCTTAGTCAATGCTAATACGCTATGACCAGTAAACGAAAAGCAATTAAAAAAAGTGTTTATATGTTCATTTAAGAACTAAAAGAAAGTATCTACCTTATTGGGTATTTTCGTGAAATTTATTGAACATACGTTAGACGTATTGGGAGCTATTGCAATAGTGAGCATTTATGCTTGCAAAGAGATTGCTCATATAGCCTGCCACTGCGCAGTGTTTAATAAATGTCCCGAAATACTCAATGGGGTAGATTAAAATTTTTTATCTCTTAGTAATTACCAGTATAAATGCCGTAAGTGTATTTTATTTTTCTTTTGGGTTTTTTACCTCCGAAAAAACCAAATAATTTTTTTGGCTTTTTAGTTTCTAATTCTGGTTTTTGTTCATATAGAGTCTTAATAGTAAGTGATTCTAAATTTTTTTCTAAAGTATCAACACGTTCATTCAATTTTATGAGATATTGATATAGTAATTTTTCCATAGATTCTTCTTCAGACTCAGACTCAGACTCAGACTCAGAATCTTCCTTAAACGAAGAGTCTCCTCCGAACAAACCGAAAAATTTTTTTGATTTTTTAGTTTCTAATTCTGGCTTTTTAGTTTCTAATTCTGGTTTTTGTCCATATAGAGTCTTAATAGTAAGAGATTCTAATTGTGTTTCTAAAGTATCAACACGTTCATTCAATTTAGTAGCATACTGGTGTAATAGTTCTATCATTGATTCCTCTTCCATTGTATAATATATTACACAGATAATATTTTTGATTATTCATTAATAACGACTTCTCCAACAAGTTTATTATCTTTCAGTAATTGACCATTTTTTAAAATATAAATAGCTCCTTTTTTCGTTTTAATTGTAATTACTTTTTCCTCATTACATTCTGTTTGTGTTTCTTCAGATACAAGTTCTGTTAATGAATCTAATTTTGAATTCAATTTTTCATTTGTTCGTGTAAGAGATTCAATTTTATCTTGTAAATGTACATTTTTTTTTTCAAACTCTTCAGCAGCATTTTTCCAGCGAGTTGCATAAGAAACCTTTAAGAAATCTTCCATTTCATTTTGTTGTTTTTGTTTTAAATCATTTAATACTTGAATTTGTTGATCTTTCTCCTCAATAATAGTATCATGTTTTGCAATCTGTTTATTTGTTCTATCTTCATACTCTTTAATATTAGTTAATATACTACTAAATAAGGATGATATTTGTGATTCCATCTCAATCTTTTATATATTTTCTCATAAAATGTGTTTAAATCATATTATTGTGTATGAATGAATAAGAATAGTATATTTATATATAGTTCTATAATATGAATCAATCACAAGAAGGTGGAGTAATATCTATTAATGATGAAAATGATAGAATGCGTTTTGAATGTCCACTTTCACTTGAGATCATGGAAGACCCAGTAATTGCAGAAGATGGAATTACATACGAAAGAGAAGAGATTGAGCGTTGGATTTCTAAACCAAGAAAGGCAAGCCCACAGCTTATTGCCTCTTTCACACAAGCACAGGAAGAATTGGCTCAAATCGCATCAAATAATGATGGAACTCCTGAGATGCAGACGCGTCATCAGGAAGCGATAAACGCTGTTGAACAGATCCGTCGTGAAATAGAGACCGCCGAAACGCTTACTTCACCAACTACAAATCTAAAAATGGGGGAAAAACTTATTCCGAATACAATTTTAAAAGATATTATAGAAAATAGTATTTTTGATAAAGAACACGCCTCAACACAAATACAAACCGAAGAAAAAGAGGTTGATTCGACTGAAGTACAAACGGAAGAAAAACAAGTTGATTCAATTGATGTACAAACACCAGAAAGTATAATTGATGAAACATTAACAGAGAATGCACTGGAAATAGTTGACAAAGTATCGGATAATATGATTGATGAATATATTAGTGATGAAATGTTGAAGACAAGAAAAAGCAAAGCTAGAGATAAGAAGAAAAGGCAAAAAAAAGGGAAAAAAGAGCGAGACCGAATAGAGAAAGACAAAGCATTGGCTGAGGAAGCAATTGCAAATGCTATGAATGCTATGCCCGCACCGGGTGCAGCGGAGGAAAAAGATTTGTTTTACGGGGTGGACTGGGAACAAATTACAAATGCTATGAATGCTATGCCCGCACCGGGTGCAGCGGAGGAAAAAGATTTGTTTTACGGGGTGGACTGGGAACAACTTATGAATAAAATTGGTTTAACAAAAGACGGAAACCTAGATGAGGTCAATAGCGACGATATTTTTGCTGATTTTTATATAATTAAGGCTCAAAGTTACGCTTTTCAGTATTTAAATAGACGCAATGGAGCCACAATAAAAGATTTAATGAAAGAGGGAATTCCGCATTTAATACATAAAGAAGCGTATCAGATAGAGAGTTTGAGATTTACACCAGATGGGAGGGTTGATAAGGATTCAATTAAAAAAGAGATAAAGGATTGGCTTGAAAACATAATAGAAATCCAAGATCGTCTGCTTAAGGCTGGATTTTGGGAAGACGGCGAACGCTTCGAGAGATTTATAGAGGAAAAGAATACAAATGATTCCCTAAGGAAGGATGTGGATGCTTATAAAGAATACAAAGATACGGAAAAACACATTCTTAATACGCGCACAGCATTATTAAGTGTTGAAATGGACAAGAAATATTGGGGAGCAGCGACTAAACTAAATAATAAAGGCGAAGAAGTTGGACTAAATATATTCACTGCGGCGAATACAACAATAGAACAAAAGTTTCAGGGGCTTTTCTTGTTTTGGCTAAATTGTATAAATTTGACTGGTAAAATGTCTTTACAAGAAATTCAAGAATTTGTAAATAGTATGTTTTATAGAATGACTGTCATACAGATGCAAGAATTAAACGGGAATCTTCCTATAGAACAATGGAATTTTGAGATGGTAAGAAGAGGTCTACGTGTAGGTTATATATCTGGAGCTGCAGTAATTGCTGCATGGGTTAGAATATTACATGACTTTGAGACAATAAAATTAAAAAACGAACAGATTCTTAAATTAAGTAAGTGGTGGTCCGAGATAGCGTCGCATGTGGGTGATGGTACGCAAAAAGGGGGAGTAATATATGTAGACAATGAAAATGACCAAGATGATTTTTATTGTCCAATAACTTTGGAAGTTATGGAAGAACCCACTTTGGCTGAGGATGGTTTTTCATATGAAAGAGAAAATATTGAGGATTGGTTTAGAAGGAAAAAAGCAAATAATGAACCCATAACATCTCCTAAAACGGGAGAAGTCATGGGTGATAAGCTCTTTCCGAATACAACTCTTAAAAATATAATACAGAATACCCGTTTTGAAAGAGAACCAACTTCAGATATTAATACTCAAACAGAAGAAAAACAAGTTGATTCAACAGAAGTACAAACAGAAGAAAAACAAGTTGATTCAACAGAAGTACAAACAGAAGAAAAGAAGGTTGGTTCAATTGAGGTACAAACACCAAAAAGTGTAGTTGATGAAATATTGAAAGAGAATGCGGAAGAAATAGCATTGGCAAACATAATTGATGAATACATTGGAGAAGGAGTTGGAAAAGAGCTTCGTGAAATATCAGAGGAAGAACTACGACTTTCTGCTGAAATATTAAAGACTAGAAAAAACAAGAATAAAGACAAGAAAAAAAGGCAAGAAAGGGCAAGAAAAGAGCGTAAACGTCAAGAAGAAGAATTGCGAAAGGCGAAAGAAGAAAGGATTAAAGATGCTACTGAAGCAATGAACACTGGTCCAGAGACTAATAAAACAGTATTAGATGAAGAAATTGCTGCTGCAAAAGAGTTGGAGTTGAAAAGAGCTAATAGGGATATGTATACGATTGATTGGAAAAATCTTATGGAACAATGTGATTTAAAAGAGGATGGAAGTTTACCCGATCAATTATTGATAGATATTGTAATTGATTTTTATGTAGAAAGTGCTCAAACAGAATTAAATAAATATGGGGATAAAGATGGAAATTTTGTTGTAGATAGCGAAGATAAAGAGAGGAAATTTGAAGTTACATTAATTGCGGATGATGCTTTTCAGTTAGAGAATCTGCAAGTTGGTAATGATGGGATTGTAAAGAAGGAATTAATAGAAAAAGAGTTGCGTGAATGGCACGATCATATAGGGCAGGAGATCGAGGACAATAACGATCAGTTCCAGCTGTTGGCGTCGAAGATGGAAAAGCTAAGGAAGAAGAATCAGCTGACGGACGAGTCCCTGGACGATCTCAAAACCGAGGCCGAGAAACGCCCGGAGTCGTTGGAGAAGCTTTTTATCACAGATAAACACATTCGTAATTTACATAAAATGAATATATCCCAAGAAAAAGAAACCGAATATTGGGGTGCAGAGAAAAGACTGGTTCCGAATGGTTATATGGTTCGTGGAATGGTGAATAAGAGTAATTCTTTAAAGGAAATATTTAATGATGTATTCACTTTTTGGGTAAATATACAACCAATGATTGATCAGATGAATAATGAAAAACTTGAAGAACTTGCTAGAAGTGATTTTTATTTAAATACAACAATAAAAAAGGTATATCCATTAACGAGTAGTTTGCCGATATCTGAATGGAATTTTGATATGGTTGTAAGAGGATTACGCGTAGGTTCAATATGTGCATCAGCCATGATATGTGCGTGGATTAGTAGATTAGCATTACACAAAAAGGGTTCTGCAGAATATAATGAAGAGATTCAGAAATTAGCAAAATATCATGCTATGATAACAGAAGCTTATAATGGGGTAAAGGATAAAAAGAAGGAACTGTTGGGTATGGTTAAAGAGCAAGGTGATTTAATAGATAAAGAAGCAGAAGCTTTGAGTATAGAAAAGAAGATATATGAACTTGAAAAGGAAAGTAAATCAAATTTGAGTATAAGTAAGAAATATGAAAAAAGGGCTTCTAATTTAAGTTCGAATATTGTATGGTTTGATAAGTATCAAGCAAAAATTAGAAAACTTTTAGATAAGGTTGAAAAATCTTCATTAAGTAAAGAGGATGATGATTGGCTTTCAAAACAATTATCTTTGAGAGATTCTGCACAATATAAGAATTTGTATAAAGAGATTTTAAATAAGAAAATCCCACATACTACTTTAATTGCATATTTGAAAATACATAATGAAGATTTCGCAGGTGTTGATGAATGTTTAACTCAAGATGAATGTGAAAAGATTTATAGTGATTTGGATATGTCAAAATGTGTTGAGAATATGACTCCTCAGAGAAGAGAAAGTTTAATTGGTCTTGGTATTAACCCAGAAAATATGATAAAATCTACGAGGGAGGTTGGATTTAAAGAAACTGTAAATGGATTGAAGAAAGAGATGGAATCATATATGCTTGAAAATCATGGTCGTAAGCCGACACCCGATGAAATTGTATTGTGGGCGAATACTTTATATAATGCTTTAACAAAGGATGATGATAAGGAAAAAGGTACTGAGGAGTCAAAGAGGTAAGAATAATTATTTAACATGTTCTTCAATTTTGTAAAATGTTTCCATATGTTTTTTAGCAAATTCCTTATATTTGTTGTATTCTTTTTCAGAAAAATTTTCAAAATTGGTGGATATATGTTGATATGTATCGTTTAGATTAAACATTTTTTCATCTTTCATAATTTTTTTAATACCTGAAAATTCGGTTTTTCCTAGGTAATCACACCCTTTTCGAAATATACCTACAAAATAATCAGCTTGTGGTTGTTCATCTATTTGTGCAGGGAGTGCTACATCCATTTGTTTTTTAGTAAGTTTCTTAAACAAGAATAAACAAATTTCATTTTCATCACTATCTCTGAAAACAAATATGCCTTCGGTTTTGTTTTGTTTGGTATTGGAGGAGGTACTAATAGACAAAGATTCTTCCATTATTTGATATATATGCACTATGTTTAATATGAAATAAATACTTATAAGTATTGATTCATCATTTGATGTCTTTTGGGGCCTCTCATTCCACAAAAATGAATGAATATATATGTATCGGATTTGTTTTCAATAGAATGTATTCCCCCTCTTTTTTCAACTACATAATCATTCAATGATATATTATATATATCATGTTCTATCAATTTATAGCACAATGCTGGTTGTTCCCAACAACCATTAACTTTATCATCAGCTAATAGTTTTTCGTATAGTTCATATGTTTCATCAAATACATTTTTAACTTTAAAAGACGGACGAAATAATAATATTCCCGAACAAATACCCGGTTTTGATGTGTAATATGTATCTTTGGTAATATTTCCTGAGAAACTGTTACTGGCTTGACTACCATTTTTATATCCATATACGTGTATCTTATCATCAATATAATCAAATGAGGGAAGAGGTTTTACAATAACAATATCTGTATCAAGATATAAGAAAATATCATTATGGTCATAATTCTCTATATAATGAAAAAATTGTGTCCTTAAAGCAGCTGATAACTTATTGGTTTTACATCTAACTTTAATAACTTCAAGATTAGTAAGATTAAACTCCAATTGTTTAATAAATTGAGGTATATCCGTAATTAAATAAATGAGTCCGTTGAATTGTCCATTTTTTCTTAATGAATCTATACATATTTTCGCTTCTTTAAGATAAAACTTATCTTTACAAGCACATATATAAATCTTTAACATAATATATACATATCAAATAATGGAAGAAAAAAAGGAAGAGTCATTGCTGAAGGAAAACGAACCGTCTCCGTTTGTCTTGCCTCGGCGGAAGGGGAAGCCAAAGAAGAAATCTACCAACAAGGGGGCGCTCGTCCAGGATATAGATAATAAAAAAGCTCACATGGAGTGGATAGACACTAGCTTCTATAATTATGAAGAAGGTATTGAAGAATTAGATGAGGTGGATGATTTATTAAGGCATTTGCGTATGGGTAATACAGAAGAGTCTCCAAATTTAAAGAAAGATGAAAAGAGTATAAACAGTCAAAAATTCTCTAAATTTCTAAAAGATATAGATGATGTGTATATTGACAGAGAGTCAAGTCCTATTAATCAAAATGAATTTGAAGGTATATATGGAAAGGATAGAAATTCATTTCAACCAGTCGTGATTGAGGGTAAAGATTCATCCCATTTAATAAAGGGTTTTTTGGTGATTCCTGGTGAGGTAATTGAAAATACGCGTTTAGGGCCAGTTCTCGGGCGGAAACACGAGGGTGTTATACCTAGGGCTCGTGATATGTTGGACGAGGCGATAAAATATGAAACTGATGATAATGAGATAGCGGATTTTATGTCAGATAAAAGTTCAAATTGGGATTTTGATATTTCTGAGAAGGAGTTAGAACGTTTAAATACAAAGAGTCCAAATATAAGAAGTATATCTAAAATCATAGATAGGGTGGATGAAGAGAATTCTATTAGATTAGCTGAAAAACAAGAAAAGATTGTTTCTCCAGATAGACGTTCGCATTCGCCATATAATAATGTGGGTCTAAATTTTGGAGGATGGCGTTTGAGAAAGATGTAAAATTCGTTTATAAATGATTAATTTTTTTTAGAATAAGGCTAAAGGAATGAAACAGGTGATACTTGTAACTTTATCCGGTTATACGGAGTATAATATATCACTAATAGAGCAAATAAAGAAGACGTCTGATATAGATGTAATATTGGCATGGGATAAGAAGGGAAGTGAGGAAATAAAGGAAGATGAATTGAATATAATAAATAATTGCGATGAATTGTTTAAAATATATGGAGAGAAGGTAAGAAATTTTAATGGTAGATGGGAAGATAATCCTGCAAAGTTGGGTGTACTGCATTGGTTTTCTCAAAGTGAGAAATATGATTTTATGTGGGTGTTTGAAGATGATGTGTATGTAAAAAATTGTAAAGAGTTTATAGATTGTTATTCAAATGAGAAAACCGATATAATTTGTAAACATGATTCTAAATTGCCTTTTTGGTATCCTGGGTATAGAGTTGGTGATAAAAGTTTACTAAGTATGAATAAGGAATTTGTGTATTCGCATTTATATATAGTAAGATATTCAAAGAATGCATGTAAAAATATAATAAATGAGATAGTGAAC
>Ga0115011_10002430_pt1 | contig 12942 bp, 16 predicted proteins | sample TroAtlMetagenome_2_FD_88705 | JGI IMG/M metagenome (GOLD analysis project Ga0115011, IMG submission 88705) | Marine eukaryotic phytoplankton communities from Atlantic Ocean - Tropical Atlantic ANT8 Metagenome | ecosystem: Environmental > Aquatic > Marine > Oceanic | place: Tropical Atlantic... | reverse complement strand
GTAATTCCTCTTGATCAGATGTCAAATAGGCTTACAAGAGATTTACCGCCTATTGATGATGAAACATATATACCTCAAAATCCAGATGAGCTAGCCGCTGCATCTGATGGGCTGGGAAGAACCATCCCTGCAGGCGAGGTTGAATGGTATTACGAACAACTAAAATCCCTTAGGGATAAAGCCGTTGATAGAAACAATAAGATAGAGCTTAACGATATTGATTACGAGGAACCAGAGATCAAGAATCCGATAAGCCCAAAGAGAGGAACAGTGAAGGAAGAAGGGATAACAGCTAGAACCTTGGTTGAAATTGCGTCTGCTAAAAATAAGAAAGAATTTGAAAAAGCGATAAGAAAGCTTATTAGAGAAGCGTCATTCAGAAGAAAGGATTTTGCAAGAAAATGGAAACAAGGTGATCGCTTAGATCTCCATCGCGATGAAGAGATTGGTAGTACTTACGATGGTTATCGACAAATGGATGATTTTGAGATTGACGAAGAAGGCGACGAACTGGTACCAACGGTAGAGGATTTAAGAGATTATTTGGAAGCTTATCCCGATGCTGAACTTGAGGATGCTCCAGGCTATGACCAAGCGGTTGCAAGACATGAAGCTTCTCCCAACAGTGATACCACCTTAGAGGATTTAGTGAAAACAGGAATTTATCCTGACGTAAAGGCTGCCAGCGGAATGAAAGGTAAAATTGATAGAACCATTCTTCCGGTAGTTGGAGCTATTAAAAATGCTCCACAGCTCATGGATCGAATCTCGTCGTTGTCGCAGTCTTCGTGGGGCCGGATGATTTTTTACGAAGGAATGTTGGCTGCCGGCTTGATTACAGAAGATGAGGTTGAAGATCTCAAAAAGAATAAAGAAGAACTGATGAGCAGTGAAATGTATAAATACATCATATCTCAATCCTTGGTTCAACCAGCCATGGGAATTCTCCGAAAAATGGAGAAAAAAGGTGAGTATGATCCCAAGAATCCGGAGAGCCAAATTTCTCCTGAGCAAGCTGAAGCCATTATTGAAAAATTAAAAGCTAGATGGAATGGCATGTCCAAAAGTAAAAAAGCAAATGACGCTAGAAGAGCAATGCAAGGTAATCTAGAATTCCTATCTAGGGATACTTCGGTAGCGGGATAATATTATGAAGATGATGACTCTAATGGAAGGACACCTTAGTAGAAAAAGGTTGGATGAACAACAAGGTAATGCTCCTCAGTATGTTCCTCAAGATCTTCCCATTAAGGCAAAGAAAAAATCCAAATGGGAAGTATTGAAAAATCCAAACAGGTACAGGCGGGAGTTTAATATTAAAAAGCCCGATGTATATGCGGATTTTGTTCAAGATGTTTTGGAACTTCAGGATGAGACTCAGCATCACGCTAAGATCTTGTTGGTTTTTCCTAAGATTGTTATTGAGGTTTATACTCATCTTCTTAATGACATTACGGAAGTCGACAGGGAATGGTGCAATACCGTGAACCAAATTTACGCAGGATATACATCATGAAAGATTTATTGTACAGTAGCGAATTAGAGGATCAGTTAAACTTTGAGGCTGACTTTGATTTGGTGCCAGTTAATTTTGGCAGTATTTCTGGTCAGCTAAAATCAATTACGGATATCAAGGTTAACAATACTGTTTTGATTGAATTTTCAACCAACAGTACGTGGGCTGCTTTGTCAATGGTAAGGGGAGATTATCCCGAGAACGTAATAATTAGATTTGGTGGAAAAGAGATGCCTTTTAACGTAAAGGTTAACTCATTTAAGGTCGGTAGAGAGACTGGTGAAACTATAGTCCAAATCGGAGGCGAATATGTCAAGGAATAAAAACAAGAAAATTAATCTATTAGGGTTGGACTTGGATGCCTTGGTTGAGAAATATGTGATACAAGAAACTTCGGAGATTCGCGGTGGGGAAAAAGATCTTCAGAAAGCTAAAGCTTCTGAACTTAAACCATTTCGACACAGGGAATCTGATAAGTCTGACAAAGATGCTGATGAAGGCGAAGGTTCCCCCGATGATAAATCAGTTAAGAATACCACAACTGTCAAAGTGGAAAAAAACTCGCTTCCAGAGATCACTTTGGGCAAGATTATTGATCTAATCAATATGATTCGTTCGGGGAAATCTATGAAAGACGAGGCAGTCTTGGCGGCATTCAAGCAATACTATCAAAGATTGAATGGCTCCGAACGCGTCGCTCTTTATGCTTTTTTAACTGGTATTTCAGGGTTGGTGGTTGAGATTGACGAAGAAGGCACCGGGTCCGGTGATGCTGGTGATGGAGATACTCCGTCTCAGGAACCTTATGGAATAGAGATGAAAAAGCAGGCGCCCAAATACAAAAAAGAAAAGAAAGAAAAGGCTTCGGGTTCTGCAGATAGTCCTATCGTCGTAGGCGAAAGGGCAGATAAATCAGCAGAAAAACGCCTTCTCGTAAAGAATAGGTGATTTTATGAAAAAGCAGGCTTTGAGAAAATTAATAAGGCATCTTATTACAGAGAGTGCGGGTCTACATAGATGCGTAGATGGTTCCTTGGTTCCTTCCGACTCTCCGGGTTGCCTCGACGATATTCATTTAAGAATTGATGATGCTGTTTATCATAGGGACTTATGTTCCCATGGTTCGGCAACAAGGTCTCACTACAATGGAATGCTAGCAGACCTCAGGAAGAAAGAAAGACGGTTAAAAAAAAATTTCCAACTGACTGAAATCTCTGCTGGTGGACCGCATGGGACAGGAGGCAAAGATACTCGCAGACATGTAGCTGATGCCAGGATTCAGGGTGTGAGAGATAAAAATTTGAAAGATATTCTTTTCAACAAAGAAGATCCGACTGATCATGATCCAAATTCTAGCATGAATGATATGAGAAGGTTTATTAAGACAATCTGGAACCAGCATGCAGACATTAGTGAGTTGCAACAGGGCCTCAATATTGTTCATTGGTTTGGCTGGAAAAATCACAACCAAAGGACCCTTGAAACGTTGGAGGATTTTGCATCCGCTTCTCCGCCTAATGCTATGGCTTCTCATCAAATTTCCGTTATGGGTTACCCCGGGACCCCAACTTACCATGGAATGAATTGCTTTGGGGTTTTACTTACTAAAGACTCTAGGATTACAATAGCGTCTAACAACGATTTATGGACAGAAGAATTGAATTCAGCAACAGAAGAAGTGATGGATTATTACAGGAGTTCAGGCGTGCCAAAGAGGCCCAACCCAAATGTCGCTCCGAAAGGGCTAATCTATTCTATAGAAGACATAAAAGGCGAGTATGTTCACGAGTTAGTTATGGATAACTGGTCTTGGGATTCTATTATTGTTGGGAACAGTGGAACCTTTAACCCAGAATTGAAAGCCAGTATAAAACAATGGTGTGAAGAAAATGGTGTAAACTTTCTAGAACATGGAGCGATCGGTTGATGATCTCATTAATTCTATGAAAAGCACACGTAACAATATAATTAAATAAAATGATTTAGTATTTTTGGAGTATGAAATATGTCAAAGAAATTTTCTATTAGGGAACTTAAGGGTCTCATTGATGAAGTAATTACAGAAGAGAAAAGAAAAACTTCAAGACGTCTTGTTAGAAGTGGCAAACGTTCTTTAGTCGATTTTCTTTTCGAGGGAGAGGATGCCGATCCAGTCACTCAGGGAGCCGAACAAGCCGCCGGAGAAGATGGAAAAGATTTTTCTCAAGCACTTGCCGTCCTAAAGGGAGAGGCAGGATCCGGTCAACCTTTAAGTGAGGCGATCGCAGATGGTGCATCTACTACAAAAGCTTGGTTGCAGGCAAATGGAAAAGAGGAAGGTGTCTTGGAATTATTGGGAATGGGTCTTGAAGATGGTGATCCCGATAGTGAAAAAATCTTGCAGGCTGAAACAAAGGTACCTGTTAGCAAAATTCAGGCAACTCAAAATATCATCAGTCTCCATGGCTCCGTAGGTTGGCCTCTGTCAAACCCTGAATCTTTTGCTTTCTGGGCGGAAATCCCAAGCAGTGGATTTACTGATGGTCGCGGCCAGCATATTGTAGCTGCTAACTCCACGGAAGGTGTTTTAGTCTTAGATGGTCATCATCGTTGGAGCGCAGGAAAATGCATGGGTGGCGATGGTTTCTCGATTGCTGCTATGGTTTTTACTTTCCCCGAAGGATATAATACCCCTAAAGCTGAGTTAGCCATTGGTCACATCGCGATTGCTGCCGAGTTAGGTACAGGCGAAGTCCCAAGTTCATCGGCCGCCGGTGGTGAAGGAGCAAATATACTCGGCCAAGATATTACGGGTGCTATTAAGGAACTCCGTGGAACCACAAACGCTGACAATGGAAAAGAATATGGTTCAGAAGAATGGTTTGCAGCCCTGGTATCAGATGAAGGTTGTAAGAAAGCCGCAATCAGATATGGGTGCACAGAAGAAGAGTTAACGCCAGGTGGAGCTGCCGAAGGTGACGAAGCTGCAGCACCTGAAGCTCAGGCCCCAGCCGAGGGCGAAGCTGCCCCTGCCGAAGAAGGTGCTTCTGGTTTTACCGAAGAGCAAAAAACCGTGATTTGGGATAAGATTGCTGCAGCTATTGGATCCAATTGGTCAGGCGCTACCGCGGTTGATGGACCTGGTAGACAAGATATGCCTCAGTTTGGTGGTGGAGATTCTCACCCAGGCGGTGGTAAAGACGGAAAAGGAATTGCCGATACTGCAGTGTTTGGAAAGATGAAGAGCGGAGCAGTCAATTTTAAGGATCCTTATGTTGCTGAAAGCCGTACAAGAAAATCAGGAAATCTCATCCTTGAAAGATGGCACAAGCTTGCAGGTCTTGATAAGAAATAAATCAACAAATATTTGTACACCTGACTCCGTTGTGTTAGAATTAACTAGATAAATAGTGATTTTAACCAACGGAGTTTTTTTATGGGCGGAGCAGCCAAACGGATGATGCATCCTTACGACAACCTAGACCTTACCTTTAACAATATGATCGATATGATGAATCAGGTAGTTAATGGTGAAATTAATTGTTATGAGAAATTTGACGGAACAAACCTTGTGTGGTGCGTTGACAATGAAGGTCAACCTCGATATGCTAGAAAAGTAGGGCAAACCCTGACAGGTGGACTTTCCTACGATGAGTTTCTGAAAAGTTTGAAAGGCCATCCGGTCGAGCATATTTTTAGCAGTGGTGCTCGAGCCGTTAAGGAGCTTACGTTTGCCCACGGTTCCCCAACTATCCCTGAGAAGAATACTTGGGTGAACAGCGAAATCTTGCTGAAAGATAATCCTCAAATGATCAAGTATGATCACGATTCCATCGTTTTGCATAAACTGGTGGTGCCTGTCCGTGATTCTGAAAATAAACTACATCTAGCAGATGTTACGTCAGACTATACGAGAAAGTGGCAACTCTTTATTATGAGGTCTAGGTTGCTGGGTCTCCGGAATTGGAAAGTCCGTGGTCCACAAAAGATGAAGGTGGCTCCAATGTACGAACTGGCTTCCAATACTCGAAATGATTTGGATTCTATTGCCTTGGCAGCAAATGTTGATCTAAATTCTTCACTGAGAGATTTTGTGTATACGTCCACTGTACACGCCTTGATTTGTGTTGCAGCAGTGTCAGAAGATCATGCTCACCAGTTGGCGGAAAATGTCGTCGGCCGTGGAAAACATAACATTCGAACCATCAAAGGTCACTACTCTAAATACGTCTGCGATTGGATTGACAAGATCGCCCTTTCAAAAAATAGGGATAAATGGATCAATAATGTCATGATGCCTGTAAAGAAATGCTGGGAGCTCTTTGGTGCTTCTTTGCTTTCGGAGACAGATTCAACTATGATTAAAGATTCGAAGAGTGCTAGGGAGCGCCTTAAGTCTCTCGTTGAATGGAACAAATCTAAGCTTGATAAAAAGTACAAAGAGTCACACCCAAAGGTTCGAGATAATTTCTATTTTCAGCTTCGTAGATTTGAAGCTCTAAATGTTGAACCACCGGTATCAGAAGGCCTGGTTTTTTCCTTTGAGCGTAATACTTATAAACTAACAGGCGCCTTCCCTTCTCTTAATCGTGTTACAGGTGCCGTTCGTTACGAAATTGGAGAAATGTACAATGAAAAAACGTCAAATTAGGAATATCGTAAGAAAGGTTCTCACTGAAGGTGAGATCCCGGTCCGTGAGGCAGGCCCTGTAGACCATCACTATCCTAGAGCGGATTGGGATGCCCCTACAGCAGACTTAGCTGACAAGTGGGCTGATATGATGATAAAGAGTTTTGAACCAGATCGATCTAACACCAAGGATGGTGAGCTTTCTCAAAAGGAAGCCAAAGAATGGTGGGCAGACCAAGTGGAAGCTGCAATGATTGATTTGGAAAACGACTTGGTTCAGAATGTCAGGAAGATTGCAATGACACTTATGCAGGCCACTGAAGAGAAGCTCATTGATGGACAATATTCATGAATAAAAAATGGATGAATCCACTCATTTCAAGTCAGATGAGTGGACTCTTGAAAAGCGCCAATAGAATCATGGGTAGATCCGAACCCCAAAAAGATTTTGGGTCTAACCAAGAAAGACAGCAAATTCTTTCCGAAAATGATCACATTTACAAGAAGAGTGTTAAGAATCTTCTAGAACAGGGTCGAATTGAAATGATGCCCAGAAAAGCTGGCAAGTTTCTTAATTGGCTGGAAGAAAATCATAACGATTTCTTTCTTTCTTTAGATGTAGACGACTCAAAAGACATTGTTGAAATTCTATATCTTCACTAAGATTTGAGAGATTTTAGAATTTCATCAGCATTTGGTTGCAAAAAAGCGGGCATCATTGATGCAAACCGCTTTTTGTTATTTTCGGTGATTGCCTGACGGATCCATTCTCCTTTTGCCATCGGGCTTTTTCCTGTTCCCCTTTGGAAACTTTCCGATTTCGCTTCTGCAACATTCGTGATATAAAGAGCCGCAGTAGGATATTTCTTGGCCATGGCATGACTTTGAAATCTTCCATTGTCTTCTGTTCCACCGTAGATTCTATATTTGTGACCATCAGAACCTTCCGCCTCAAGTCTCTCAATGAAGTCTTCGTAAACTGTACGTATTGGAGAAACAACAAAGCGGATTTGAATATTGGTACCATGTTTTTCTTGAAGGTGGGGTATGATATAATTTGTCCACACCTCATACATAGAATCACCTGAGATGCCCTTCCTATTCTTCTTTGTCGTGAGTATAGTAACCATATCACATTCAGCAAGTGCACTCTCTACAAGGTAGTGGTGACCCGCGTGATATGGTTTCATTGCACCTGGTACGATTCCAATTTTCATATTTTGCTATCCTTTCTAAAATTAGGTTGTATACTATTATAATTAGAGATAGGATAATTTACAACAAAAAAGGAGACATTTATGATTGTTTCTGATCCGAGCGGACGCGAACGCTTAAATCGAATTAGATATATAAACGAAACCATGCCCTACATGAACGAGGGGGTTTTGCTGTGCGAGGCGAATCCTTTCCTGCAGCCATGGGTTGACTTTGCAAAATTAATGAAAGAGAGAGTTAAGCTGTTCAATCGAGCTCTCATTTTGTGGGCTAAGGTATCTTTAGGTCCTGATCGTACTGCCGAAGAATACGAAAAGATGTTTAAAGATTATCAGTCAGAAGCTGAAAGTATTAAAAAGAACATAGCTACGATGGAACAGGGGATGAAAAAATATTGGTCGGAAGAATTAAGCCTCCTGATGTGGGCAAATCCTGGAGAAGTAATTGGCTTGGCTATTGTCGAAGAAATGGTTCAATTCCCTCTAGACGTCCTTTCTGGGCAAAATAATTCTTGGACTAAGAAATTCGGTCAAGAAATGGGTCTCAACAACCTTCCTGTTGTGGGGAGGATCTTTACTGATCCACCAGCTGGATGTATGTTCATTGGTGCAAATTATCTACGAGGACCAGAGGCCGCTTCGGATGAATACTTCAGGTGTATGATGCTTGAGAGAGAATCCACTAGGCAACAAGCTAATGGTTATACCTCACTTTTTAACAATATCCAACGTCTTTTCACAACTGATTATCTTCCAGAAGGAAAAGCCATGGACGTAAATTCGATGTCTCATACTCGCAGAATCTTAATTGAGGGTGGCGGCGATGAGGAATTTACACTCGATGGGCCGGATCCGAAAGATATAGATCCTCAAATTTTAGCAAAATCGATGCTCAAGGTAATGGAGGAGGCTGGTGTTTTCACAGAAATAGAGCAAAAAGGCGAAGAATTGTTGACAGCTAAACAGAAACTGGTGGATGGAGTTTTAGATCCTATATTGGCCAAGGTCGAAACTGGTTCCGAGTTGGCTGCAGCAGCGACATTCGAAGAATTTCAAGAGGCTATTGAGTCAAAGAAATCTATGTTTCCAGATTTGGGGAAATTGGATTTAACCGGGTATTCTCAATCCTTGGATAAATCACTGGAAGATATTAGGAAAGATCCTAAGAAATGGGCCGAAATGGTAGAACTAGCCAAAAAACAATTGGGAGACCTAGAGGAAGGGAAAACTGATCCAGAAAAAGACCCAGACGCAGGCCAAGCGCCAGAGGGTGAATCCAACGAAGAATCCGCAGAGCAATTGCCGGCTGCATCTGAGGATAAGCTTCTTGCTTTTGCCAGAAGGATGATATTTCAGGAAACAAAGTCAGAAGTTCAACAAACCCTAGTTGAACAAACGGAAGATTCTTATGAGCACGCAAGGAAGATGATTACTGAGGGTTTATCCTCAGAGGGAATGGCAATGCTTGACGATACAGCTGTTGGAAAAAAGCATTTAGCACTGATTCAAGAATCCATGGAAAAGTTAGAGCAGGCTTTTACAAAACTGAAAAACATGAAATAATATTCAAGTTAGAACACTTTGGAGAAAACACATGTCCCAACAAAATGAGGATCCTAGGAAGTGGGTTCCAGAAATAATGTATGAAGAATCTTCCGAGGGAGTGACTCAGTCAATTCCTTTTGTTTCAGTCCCTACCGACAAGGAAATGCCGGGAATCGTATTTCTATTTGCTTCTCGTGAAACTGGAGAAACCGAGCCTGGACCAGAGGGCGAAGAGCTACCGATTACTGAGCTTGATTTGCACCAATATGCCAACTTGGTTTATATTAAAGAGGCTTTGTCAGAGGAAGCATATGACGAAGTCCGCACTGCCCTAGGGCTGGAGCCTCTTAGGACTGCCGCAACCAAGGGAAAATACATCACAGATAGCATCAGAAGAAAAATTACTTAATTTTTTGTACTTTTGACTTTGTCAGGTTAGAATTATATACAACTACAACAAGTGAGGATGTGTATGCTGACCATTGATAGAGATATGGCTTTGCGAGTTTGCAAAAACTTAAAAGAGTTTCACCAGTCTTTAGTAAACCTTTATTCAGATGCAGGAATTGATTTGACGGCCGACTTGGGCCGTCGAAATATTTTAATGTCTGGCCCTATGGAACATTTCCTTGCTGAAGAGCTTGGAAGACATTACGACGTCACGGCCGATGGCAGAACAGGAAAGGCCGATATTGTTATTCATTTAGAGGGTGGAAGAGATTTTGAATTAGAGTGTAAGCTTACTTCTCCCCATAAATCTTCTGGATCCATTTCTTTCCAGACAGACTATGAAACTCTAAACAAAAAGAAAGAGTTAGACTATGTTTATCTAGTTGCATCTGCGGACTTTCAGTCCTTTTGCTTTTTGCATTTCAAGGGTCTGAATATTGAAGATTTCCGTGGCCTTTCACCCGGGGCAAGAGGGAAAGTTCAGATGTATAAATACCGAGGAATTCCAAAAGCGGATGTCCTCGTTGGTTCGGTTGTAAATAGGGAACAAAAGCAAATCGAGAAATTAGAATCTGCATTGTCGATTTTGCTTAGTGATTCAGCTGTTAAAAAAACCATGGATAAGGTATACAAGATGTCTGAAAAGATTAAGATTGTTAAGAGTAGAAATCCGACTTACAGCATTAAATGCGAGGAAATAAAATGAAATTACACAGTACTTTAATAGATAAACTTCTTAAGATTTATGAAATCAACTCTGGTTGGAAAGAAGAGTGGAAGCTAAAGCAAGCTCTTCAAAAACTTGACTTTACTGTCTATACACAATCTTCCGGCCAGGAAGTCCTGGTTGATACTGACCAGCTGGAGCAAGAGAAATCAGGGGAGAAGTAAATGTCTTACACGGTTGGTGACGTGATTTGGGTCGTTGGAAGCAGCCGTCCTGGTCTTCGTGTTTTTCAGATTGTAGAAGAAGTTACAAAGAAAACTTTGCAGGGTGAAATTACGACATATATGATTTCTCCACCGTCAAAGAAAACTGATACAAAAAAAATGAATCTTTCTAAATTGGATGGCAGCATCTATTCTTCTGCCGACTCGGCAAAAAAGGCGATGCAAGCCCACGCCGAGAAAGCGATCGATCAGATGTTTGAACACACTGAAAAATTGGTGAAGACGTACTTTGTAACTAGTCCACCGGTTTCATTTGAGCCACCTGAGGATCAAATAGAGGAAGAAGGCTTTCAGAAGATAATGTTAGAAAATGGTCAGGTCGCAAGGGTAAAAATCCCCGATGGATTATAGGAGATAGCAATGGAAACACTTTTAGAGGCAGATCAGATCCAAGAATTACGTACTCGAGGGCTGGTTAAAGAGAACGAGATAGCTATTTTGGAGGGTGATTTGATTGTTGCCAAAAACGTGCTGAACAATGAAAGACGTTTGCTTGGAAAGCTTTCAGAGGTCATTTCTAGTCAGAATAAAAGAATTTTAAAGGGGTGATCCTATGGGAATAGAAGATTCAGCCAAAGAGATTTTGTTTGGAGACGAAGCTTCAGCCGTGTTGTTGAAAGGCGTTAAGAAACTTGCCGATGCTGTCCGGGTTACTATGGGCCCAGGCGGTCTTAACGTTGTTATTGAAAACCCGGGTTTTGTCCCCATTTTGACCAAGGATGGTGTTACGGTTGCTAAAGCTGTAAATCTATCGGACAGGATGGAAAATTTGGGGGTTCAATTGGTAAAAGAGGCCGCTCAGTCATCTGCTGAAGTTGCTGGAGATGGAACAACCACTGCTACTGTTTTGGCTTATTCACTTTTCAGTAATGGCTTAAGAGCCATCAGCGCTGGCCATAACCCGGTCAAAGTCCGTGAGGGGATGAAAGCAGCTAGTGAAGCGGTCGTTGAGGGTCTTCTTCACCGTGGAATTCCTGTTTCTACCAACGAAGAGATTATTAACGTTGGAACAATTTCTGCCAATGGAGAAAGAGGGATTGGCCAGTACCTTTGCGAGGCTATGGAAGCCGTCGGAAGAGATGGTGTCATTACCGTTGAAGAAGCTAAGGGCTTTCAGACTACTTTAACGAAAGTCAAGGGAACCCGAGTTGAGAGAGGATATATTTCTCCGTATTTTGTCAATGATGACACAAGAAGCATGTGTAAATTAGAAAAGCCTCTGGTTCTTTTGGCGAATAGGAAGATATCAAGTATCAAAGAAATTTTACCACTCTTGGAATCCGTACACCAAAAAGGGAAACCATTATTGATTATTGCGGATGATGTAGATGGTGAGGCCCTTAATGGCTTAATAATGAATAAAATGAAAAACATTTTGCAGGTTTGTTGTATTCGGGCTCCGGAGTTCGGGCAGGGTAGAGTCGCCGCTATGGATGATTTATCTTTGCTTTTGGGGACCCGGGTTGTTTCAGCTGCTGATAGTTTTGGTAGCTGGACTGCGGACGATCTAGGGACAAGTGAAAAGATCATGATCTCTAGGAACGAAACCCTAATTGTTGGTGCCAACCCGTCCGAAGAAGAATTAGAGAAAAAGATAGATGAGCTTAGGGAATTTTTGAATTCCCCATCAACCGAACAAGAGCACAACATGTGTCAAAGAAGGCTGGCTAGGCTTTCGGGTGGTGTCGCTATTCTGCGGGTTGGTGGCTCCACTGAGGCCGAATTGAGGGAAAGAAAAGACCGGGTTGAAGATGCTCTTTACGCTACAAGGGCTGCAGTCAGGAGCGGAATTTTAGACGGTGGTGGTAGTGCCTTGCTTCGTGTTTCTCGTAAGATTAAGATGCCTCAAGACTCGGATTTGAGAGCAGGAGCTCTTCTAGTTAAGAAGGCGTGTGAAGAACCCTTGAAGCAGATTGCGCTCAATGCAGGTTTGGTTCCTGATATCGTAAAGGAAAAAACATTGGGGATGAAATCCCCAAAAGGCTTTGATGTTCGAGAAGGGCAGTGGGTAGATCTTCTAAAAGCCGGAGTTATTGATCCAACCTTGGTTGTGGTATCAGCTCTGAGGTCGGCCACCAGTGCAGCAGATAATTTACTATCTGTCGCGTGTGCCATGCATTCGACGGAAAGCCATGATGATAATAGTCCTTCAGGGGAATTTTAATGTGAAAAATATGAATTTAGGGGGTGTTCTCTGCTGACGAGGTGTTTAAATTTATAAAAGCTAAAAAAGTTTATTTTATTTTAGAAAATCTGTGCAAACTGACTGTAAAATGAATTAAATTATCTATACAAGATAGATAATACGACATCAAAACCAAGGAGCATGTATGTCAAACACCCTCGAACAATATTTCTCTCACGTAGGAACTTTTGATCTTCTTACGGCCCAGCAGGAAAAAGATCTCGCCAAAAAGATGGAGGACGGCGATTCTAGAGCACGCAATCTCATGATTGAGTCAAATTTGCGGCTAGCGCTATCCATTGCCAACAAGTATCGCCAGACTGGTTTTCCAATGGAGGATATCATTCAGGAGTCAAACATCGGTTTGATCAAAGCCGTAGATCGCTTTGATTATCGAAAGGGGTTCAGATTTTCAACCTATGCATGTTGGTGGATTCGTCAAGCTATTCGTCGATATCTTGCGTTGCAAGGT
>Ga0115011_10002429_pt1 | contig 12943 bp, 5 predicted proteins | sample TroAtlMetagenome_2_FD_88705 | JGI IMG/M metagenome (GOLD analysis project Ga0115011, IMG submission 88705) | Marine eukaryotic phytoplankton communities from Atlantic Ocean - Tropical Atlantic ANT8 Metagenome | ecosystem: Environmental > Aquatic > Marine > Oceanic | place: Tropical Atlantic... | reverse complement strand
TATATCTAATATAGGGATATCTACTTTAGGTGCTACTGGTTGTTCCTCTGTAGTCTCCTTCTCTACCCCGTCAGGAGTCTGTAGATTATTTGGAGGAATTACCATAGGAACATACCCAGGAATACGGGCTGTAGGCGGTTTAAAGTCGATTTGCATCGGGGGTAGTTCTTTAGGAACAGTAGGCACCTTCAGTTCAAGTTCCACTACCTTATGTATTTAAGCCAACCAGTTGTGATATATTTATTTGTTCTTTTTGGAGGACGACCTCTATGATAGAAAGTCCATGTAGCGGGGAAGATTATTAACTTCCCTGCTTCTGGCTTAACTAACGTGCCATCATAAAATTCAGTTTCTCCACCGCTGTTTACATCATTCAAGTACCAGAGATATGTCAAAGCTCTTGTAGTACTACTTAAATCTTGATTATTACCTGTGTATGGTTCAAATGCAAAATCATTATGCCAGTCATAGTAATCCCCAGGTTTTGTTTCCTGAACTTGATAACCAGCATCTTCGCAATCATCTGTTGCGGCCCAACCAACACGCACTGGAGTTGACCCAAGTTTATGAAAGTTTGTTAGCTTTAATCCTTCATTAATAAATTTATGATAAGCAGGTAAACCTGCCTCTAACGATTTAAAAAATACATCATCTTCTTCTTCCCAACCTTCGTTATAGACAGAGATATTTAAGTCTGTACTAGCTTTAAGATTCCTATCTACACCCTCAAAAGTACATCCAGGATACCTATTATTATCTTGTTTGAATTTTTTAATTACATTCTTACAAAATGATTTAGTTAAGGCACCACGCTGTTCAAATATGAAGGGATTCTTCTGAGTCGGTAGGCTGTACGTGAATGTGTCCAAGTTCGGAATGGATCTCTGAATTACGGTGGGTGTCATGAGTTTGAGGTTGGTGAGCTAAAACGGGTGTAAGTAAGCTTGTGCTTAACAATAAATAAATAAATTTCATAATTACCAAGGAGTGCCGTATGCGTCTACGACTTTTAAATTTTCAACTAATTTAGCATCTAAATCAGCTTCTATAACAGCTACTTCAGAATCTAATCTAGTTTTCGCCCATCCTACTACTTGATCTTTAGTTAAATCTGCATAGGGGACTAAAGTATCTGGTTTATCCAAAAGGACAGTCTTCATTGTATGATTAGACTTATCATTATCAATGGATATATCAAGGAAAACCTCAGAGACATATCCATCGGATACATCTCTTTTAAGGTCTTTTATTTCGTATATATAAGTATTAGCCATAATTAAGATTTCATAATGTAGCAAAGAGCATAGTAAGGAGGTCTGTTCTCGTGAGAAGCAGTATTACCAGAGTTACCTGTGTTACCACTAACTGACACAGAAACTGAGTGAGTATGGTTCGCACTCTCATTACCTGTGTTACCACTTACGTTGTGGTTATGGTCATTTACGCTGCCAGAGTTACCAGACATGTTGTGGCTGTGGTTACCAGTGTTAGTAGTATTACCACTTAGAGTGTGAGAATGATCCCCACCTGCAGCTGTATCAGTAGCATTATATGTATTTACATCCCAAGGATAACCTTTTATGTTACTCCTATGTGGGTTCCAAGGAGCAGAGTTAGGTGCTGAACCAGGAGCCTGAGTCGTAGTCTGGGTATGGGCATGGTTCCCACTGTTACTGGTGTTACCACTTAAACCGTGGCTGTGTGCTCCAGTATTACTTGATGAGTAGTTACCTGCACCGTGGGAGTGACCACCAGCGTTGCCTGAACCGAGGTTTGAACCAGAGTGAGTATGGTTAGCACTCTGATTACCTGAGTTAGCGTTACCTGTAGCAGAGAAACTGTGTGAGTGGCTAGTTATTTGGTTAGCACTTAGTGTTACAGTATTTGCACCACCAGTTGCACTTACGTTATAAGAACTACCAGCACCAACAACAAATCTGTCTCTTAAATCAGGTGTACCATTTGATCCGTTACATAACACCCATCCAGAAGGGATAGAGCCAGTAGAACCTGACCAAATAAGAATCATACCCTGAACAAAGGAGACAATACCAGTTAGGTTTGCTCCACTTACTGCAGGTAATGTAGCAGGGAATCTAGCGTCAGGTATTGTACCAGAAGAAAGATTACTTGCGTTTAACGAGTTAATAACAGAAGAAGTTACATAACTAGCTCCATTAGTTAACTGGTTGTTATTAGTAACATTAGTTGCTGACGCTGCAATACCATTAAGCTTACTATGATCAGCATCAGTGAATACATTACTATCGGAAGCTGACTCTACAAGAGTTCTGATTTCTGAAGCTGATTGATCGGCAGTTGCACTAGCTTCAATACCATTTAACTTGGTATGGTCAGCATCTGTAAATACGTTTGAATCAGTAGCTGCTTCAACTGCTGCTCTGATTTCTGCATTGGTTTGATCTGCTGTAGCACTTGCTTCAATACCGTTTAATTTAGAGTGATCAGCGTCAGTGAATACGTTGGAGTCAGATGCTGCTTCTACTGCTGCTCTGATCTCGGCATTTGTCTGATCTGCTGTAGCAGAAGTTTCTATTCCATCTAACTTTGTCTTATCTGCAGCAGACATAGAACCAGGAACACTGGTAGTAGCAGCAACTAATTTACTACCTGCTATCGCTGCACTTGCGTTAATATCCGCATTAACTATCGTTCCGTCAACTATGTTTGCACTAGCTACGGTTACGTCTGTTGGTAAAGCTCCAGCAGCAATCTTAGTTGTTGCTATGGAATCTGTACCTAATCTTCCAGCAATAGAAGCTGAAGATACGTTTGCCATATCTTCTGCTGCTATAGGATGTCCTCCTGCTGTTGAGCCGTCATGTACGACAAGAGTTTCCTTATCAGTATCGACAGTAACTTCACCTTCGGCTCCTGTGAAACTACTATGTTGTGAGGTTGTACCTCGTCTTAGTTTTAATAATTTTGCCATTTATAGGGTTCCAAAGTCGAGTTGTAAGTTTGTACCATCAATAGTTCCAGCTGTTACCGTACCTGTGAATGTAGGGCTTGCAAGAGGTGCTTTAGTGTTTAAAGACGCTGTAGTACTTGCAGCATAGTTAGCGTCATCTCCAAGAGCTGCAGCTAACTCATTTAATGTGTTTAGTGTTCCAGGAGCAGAGTCAACTAATGCATCTAGAGCTGCTTTTACGAAAGCTGTAGTAGCAACCTTAGTTGTATTGTCTCCTGAAGACTGTGTAGCAGCCGTTGTGGCTGTGTTTATAGTACCATTTAAGTCACCACTGAAGGTAGTAGCTGTAAATGTAGCACCATTTGTTATATTTTTACTGTTAGCGTTTAAATGTCCACCTAATTGTGGGCTAGAATCTGAAACAAGAGCTGAAATCCCAGGAGATATACCAGTCCATGAACTACCATCGTAGTAATTTAAAGTATTACCTGAACTATTATACCAAAGGTCACCTTCAGAAGGGCCAGAAGGTGTTGAAGCTTGTATCTTATACTCATTTGCATAGCGGTTTACGTCAGCAATAGAGCCAGCTACTGTATTAACATTCGCTATACTACCAGCTGTTGTAGTTACATTACTGCTATTATTAGCTACTGTCGTTACATTCCCAGAAATACCCGCTACTGTTGTGACATTTGCTGAAACACCTGCAACCGTTGATACATTAGAATTATTACCTGCAACTGTGTTTATATTACTGATACTACCTGCAGCTGTGTTCACATTAGATATAGAACCAGATACTGTGTTGATATTAGCTATATCATCAGAACAGTTATCCATAGCAGTTACATTAGCCGAGGTGGCTAACGTATTCAAATCAGCTACAACATCAGTAGTTCCTAAAATAGCTAGATCAGCTACAGCATCTGCTGTCCCTAAACGTCCAATTTCTGTTGCTTTACCAGCTACAGCTGTGACATTTGAGTTATTACTAGCTACTGTAGTTACATTAGTGTTATTATTCGCTACTGTCGTTACATCAGAAGATATACCAGCTACTGTAGTTACATTTGAAGAGACACCTGCAACTGTAGTTACATTGCCTGAAACTCCCGCCACCGTTGACACATTACTGGAAATACCAGCTACTGTAGTTACATTACTTGATATACCAGCTACAGTATTAAGGTTATTGACATTGCTTGTTGTTGCAAGCGTGTTCATGTCACTAACAACATCAGCTGTACCTAAAGTATTTAAGTCTGTTACGACATCAGCTGTACCTAATATAGCCATATCAGCTATACAATCTGTCGTGGCTAGTAAAGCCATGTCATCTACTACAGCTGTAGCACCTAATGCTTGTATCTTTGTTATATTATCTGCACAAGTTTCAATACTATTACCTGTTCCTGTAGATGTAGCATCAGTAATTAAACCAAGGTCTTCTGTATATGTAATGTTTCCTGAAACAATAGCAATATCTGAAAGGACTGATTGAGTAGGAGTAACAGCTTGGAAGTTACTACCATCGTGTACCTTCATCGCCTTGTTGGAAGACGAATCAAACCAGAGATCACCAGCAGCTAAAGAGTTACCTCCTCCATCTGTGCTTGGAGCTGATGTTGCTATTTGATAAAGATCAGCAAAGTTATTAACGTCAGAGATGTTTGAACCAACTGTGTTTACGTTTGCTATACTACTACCAACATTATTTACATTAGTTATAGCACCACCAACTGTATTGATATTACTTACATTTGTAGCACAGGTATCCATATCGGATACAACCCCTGATACTGCAAGAGTATTCATATCGCTAACAATATCTGCCGTTCCTAATGTATTTAGATCAGATACAACATCAGCAGTACCGAGTATTGCTAGATCGGCAACAGCATCAGCTGTACCAAGCCTTCCTATCTCTGTTGCTTTACCTGCCACAGCTCCAATATCAGTAGCATCTGCCGCCACTGCATTGATATTTGTCGCATTTCCAGCTACAGCATTAACATTACTGATATCTCCAGCTACGGTATTAATATTAGTAACACTACCAGCAACCGTAGTTACTTCAGTAGCTTTAGGGACTTGTCTATGGAATGTATATTCATAATCAGTTGCACTTCCACCTCTACCACCACCACTATATTGAGTGGTTTCTAGAATCATTCCAAAAGTAGCAGCATATGTTGTGCTGTTAGCTAGACCTGTGATATGTACGGTTTTACCAGACCCTGCACCATTACTAATTGATGCCACTCCAGACCCATTTGATGTGAGGTTACTAGCGAGAGCCTTGATACTAACAAGAGTACCTGCACCATTATTAACATCAGGGTTAGCAGAGGGAAAAGATGTTTCATTTGCTATTGGTACAAACCCACCAACGTCATCTACTAAGTCAATAATTCGATCATTAATAGCTGCTGTAGTGGCGATTGTTACGTCATTATCAGGAAATGTATCTCCATCCTTAATAGTATCACCAGAACTTATGTTAAAATACCTAGCATCTGCTGCTCCAGTAGTGAAGTATGTTGTATCATTTCCTGTATGTGAACCCTGTTCAGAGGCGGTGATCTTAGTAGCAGCTGCTAAATCTGTGGCTGTACCAGCATTTCCGCTGACATCTCCAGTGATATTACCTGTTACATTACCAGTCACATTACCAGTCACGTTACCTGTGACATTACCTGTAACATTACCAGTCAGATTACCAGTCACATCACCAGTCAAATCACCTGTGATGTTACCCGTGACCCCACCAGTTGCTGTCACAACTCCTGTGAGAGTTGAGACTCCATCAACTGTTAATGTACCATCTACGTTTAAATTAGTATCAACATCAGCGTTACCTGTGACTTGGAAGTGATCTGTAACCTGTACAGTACCACTATTTGAATCTAATACTAAGTTACCAGAGGTTGTACTGACTTCATTAGGTGCATCAAGACCAACTTTAATGTTTTTTACTTGTGCTCCACCAGGAACTGTCTGCTGTCCTGTATGTAGTGAGGTACCTGTAACTTCAAAATTACCTGATACATCCAAATCACCAGCAATAAGTGTATTTCCACTCGTAGCATTAACTGTAAATTTATTAGTATTGACATCAAAATTACCATCTACACCAACAGCTCCACTTGCATTAACATCTGCTGCAGTTGTAGTACCACTTACGTTTAAAGTACCGCCAACTGTTGTATTACCGTTAGACGCAGCAACCGTGAACTTGTTAGTATTAACATCAAAGTTACCGTCAACCCCTACAGCACCACTAGCATTGATAGCTGATGCTGTTGTTGTCCCTGTAACTGTTAAATTCCCGTCAAGTGTTGAGTTTCCAGTGACATCTAAGGTTCCAGGAATGTCAACATTACTTGTCCATTCAACATTAGCACCACTTGACTGTAATATCTGTCTATTACTACCTTGAGCCAGTTTATTAACTGCAATTTCAGCAGTATCAGAAATATCTGTATTTACTATAGTACCATCTACAATCTCATCACTTGATATAAATGATGTAGAAGTAGCTGGTCCTCCGAATATTTTATTCTCTATATCAAACGCTTTGTTTCTTGCTTCTTGTGCGGTAAAATTAGACTCATCAAATGCCCTGTTGACATCTGTGTGTCTTATTGTACTACCACCTACAAAATTAGTATAATCACTAGAACTATCCCTAGTTCTACGTTCTATTGACACTACTGCACCTGAAGGTAAAGCAGAATTAAACGTAATAGTATTACTATCAGTGGATAATGTATAGTTTTGTAATGTTACCCCAGCACTTTGTGCGGGGAAATATAATCCAGTTGTATCATTCACCTGTGGATGGTTAGAGTCTGTAGTACTACCAGTCGCTTGACGGTACTGTAAGACTCTTGTGCCACCTGTTACTGTAACATATACATCCAGATCATCTTGGTTATTCAGTTCTATACTGACAGGAGTGAAGACAGTCGTTGAAGACTGACCTCCACTACCTACAGCATCAAATGTTTTTTTAGTTGTAACTGCCATTGATAATCAATGTAATAGGATTGGTGCCTATTTTGGAATTGCGAGCAGTCTAGACAACATTGCCTGATCGTTAGCACGACCTTCGTTCTTTTTAAGCTGCCTTAATTTAACTCTATCATATAATTCTGGGTTCTGAGATCTTAGTATTGTCATGGCTTTTTTCTTTTCTTGCATAAATATCCTACGGACATCTAGATAGAATTTCTGATCCATCACGTTAATACCATCTCGTTTCATATAACCTTCTTTTTTAAAGTTGAGATAATTTTTCTCCCAAGAACTTCCAGGTTTCATTAGTTTCTCTAGACGAGATCTTAATGCACCTTGACTTAGAATCTTTTGTAATTGAGATATCTCCTGAGAAGTTAATGGTTCTCCTTTCCATGTCCTCATAATTTCAGGCATGTTAAAGCTCATCCCTAACAAACCTTTCTTTACATAATCAGACTCATCATGCCAGTATATAGGCATAGGACTCATAGTATTGAAAAGTTTCATCAAAGGATTACCATCTGAAGGCATCCAAGGCTTACCTGATCTATCTTTATTCAAGACATCATATTTTGGAGCTAAGAATTTTTTAGCAAAAACATCTCTTTTAAATATAGTCTCCCATACAGTATTAGCTTCTTTCTGATTAGCATCCATGATATCACCTAATTGAGCACTTAAACCAGCATAAGGGAAGAACTGTGCTCTTGCAAATTTAGCAAAGCTACGTCCTATTGTACCTGAACTTGTTTGAGCATTAAATATATCAGCTAAATCAGTGACACCAGCTAACATAGATTTATCGACAAGAACAGCTGAACCCATAAAGATAGCTTTACTTATAAACTCATCACGTAAATCTTCACCTAATACATGCTGGTAATTGACTGTATTAGCAACCATACCTAAGATAGTATTAAATGGTTCGATTTTTTGATAAGAGAAATAAGCGTTACCAACTTTAAATGAAAACGGTTTCTTACCTTGAACTCTCCATAAATCTCTTGTCTCTTTATCTGCAGGTAATGATCCTGTTAAGTTTCCAGACAATGCCATTAGACCAGCAAGAGTAACCATAATCTGTCCTGAAGCTACTCTACCTTTCATCAAGGCTTGAGCTTGTGGAATATCTTGAGGTTGAATACCATACTTTTTAAGTAGCATAAATTCATCCACATTTGGATTCATTAAATCTTTCCACTTACCATGAAACTTAGCTAATACTGGAGTATGCTGCCAAGCTAGATCTAGAGCGTTAAGACCAGTCCTAACAAATGGGAAGAAGAATCTCAAACCAGTTGTATTACGAGCAGCTTGTACCCAAGCTAACTGACCAGTTAAAGCTTTAGTTAAAGTTGTTTCATCACCTGCTTGTTTAGCAGCTTCATCATTAACAACCCACATATCATTCTTATCTTTCTTGAAAACCATTTCACGGAAATTCTCCTCAGTATCTCTAGAGACTTTTTTGATATCATCTAAATCAACATTATCTTCTATAGCCTTACGAGCAGCTTTCATACGCATATCGACACGACCAATAACAGTCCTAGTAAAAGCATCACCAGCTCCCATAGCGTTTTGGCTATACCTAACCCAAGGGGAGTTGTTGAAATTAACTAAAACATCTGTCCAATAATAAGCTAACTTTTCGTTTTCAGTACCATACTTTTCAATTTGTGGGGCTAACTCTTTCCATTCTTTGATATCTTGTGCCACATCAAACTTACCTTCATAAGTCAATGGTTTACGGTTTAAGCCTTGGTCCCAGTTATGTTTAAACATTTGCATAGACTCAGCAAATGATTTACCCATAGCATCTATACCAGCTGCAGCAATAATCATTTCTTCTTTATTACCCTGTACAGCTGCTCCAAGCCAAGCCTGATAAGGACGTAAGTAACCAATAATACCAGTGTTAACTATAGCGTTAATAGGAGTACTGATCCCACTTAATATAGAATTATAGAAGAAACCAGCTGCTTCTTGTCTCCAGCGTCCTTTAAAACTTTCACCTCTAAAACGACCACCCAGAACCTTAGCACCTAAATAAGTCCTAAGATCATTCATAGTACGAACATCGCCTCTAGTGATAGCCCACATTTTTAGTAACTCTAATCTATCATGGAGTTTACCTTCAAACATAAGTTTATCTAACTCTTCACCAAATTGCTTTTCTTCAAATTCAATTTGTTTAAGATTACGTTTTATATTTTTTGAAACATCGGATGGTAGTAATCGGTTAGCAAAGTTAAACTGCTGTAAACCTTGACCATACATCATACCAATTTTCTTATATTCTGTTAATGCTATAAGTAAAGACCTTTGGACATCCTTACTTTGACGTAAAAGATCAGCAGTATCCCCTTTTTCAGCTGCCATCTCTACAGCACCTTGAGCTGTTAAAGAAGCTCGTTTAGCTAAAGAGTTTATCACTAACTGTAAAGAAACAGCTTGTGAAGCGTTACCTGTTACAAGTTCAGTACCATCGTGCATCCATAATATTTTATCTTTAGCATTATCTTTTATATAAGCACGTAAAGAATCAGACCCACCTTCTTCAATTCTAGAATACATTTCATCAACTTGTTTCAAGACAGCATCTTGTAACTCGTTCCAGTTATATGTATTCTTAGTGGAGCTGAATATCTCATCAGCTATAGTTTCAGACATCTCCATTATGAACTTTCTCAGTTCAGGGATTCCAAAACTAATCCTTCTAAGCACTCTTTCACGGAATAGTTGACGATCAGACTCAGGTTTACCTGTCTGTTTATTACTATCTGATAAGTCTTTTAAGACTTCTTTTGTCTTTGTTTTAGTTGATTTTACTGTTTCATCAGGTAAAACAGTTCTTTCATCTTCACTAAACTTACTAGGATTTCTATCTGGTGTGGGTTTTTTAGGTTTCCCTGCATCTTTAAAACTAGAGTTACTTTCATCTACCCAAGGATTACCACTAGCAACCCCATTAGCATCTGCAAGATCTTCTAACTCTTTAATTTTTTGTGCTGGAAATTCATCAGCTCTTGTTATATTAAGCTGTGTCTCAGGTTCCCAATAAACTCTTACGTTATGTTTACGTCCACTGATTTCAGAACCATACTGAAGTCCTCCATACCCAGCATCTTGTAGTTGAGCATGTAGTTCATCAAGTAAATAAGTAATCTCTTCTCTAGGGTATAAACCCATCATATTACCGCCATCTACACCGTATTCACCTGATTTAAGTAATTCTATAAACTCAGCATAAGTTAAATCACCAGCCTCTTCGGTCCAGATATAACGTACATCACCCATATCATCTTCAAACTGCATGTTTCTCATAGCCCGTTCTACAGGATCTGTGATTACATTAGATGGTTGACGTAAACCTTTAGCAGGATCATATGCTTTACGGAATTTATACTTAATATCAGTTTGTAATAAATTTACAACCTCGTTTTCTTCAACACGATAGACAACTCTATTCTGACCTTCTTTATCTAGTTCCCAAACTACACCCTCACGTTTAACTGATCTAGGTTTTATAGCTACATTGATGTCATCTGTAGTGTAGAAACCATTACCAAACATATTCTCATCATACCACCTCTGCTTTCTATCTACAATATAAGGTATCTCACCTTCTAGTCCTTTTACTTTTTTTAAACCTCTTTTAGCCTTAAGTACTTGACCTCCACCGTGGAAGTAAACTTGATTACCTCTAGTATCAGGTAGATTACCTTCTGTTAAGTCTTGATAAAGTTTAGAATCTACTTCATCTAAGTTACCAAGGATGAAATCTCTTCGAGGATTAGCTGAAATACCAACTCCATCTTCTATATCTTGGTTCTGTAAGTCTGTACGAGTCTCTATTTCATCTTTTAGATCCCTTTTCATAGACTCATCCATCGTCACATTACCTATGTCATTAGATTCCTTAGTAGTTTTACCTTCTAATTTAGCTTTTCTAGCCGCCCACGCACCTCTAGCAAAACCCATCATAGTGTGAGCAGCTATATTAAAACCACCCCCAGCAAAAATAGTCTTCATCCTAGCTGTCCAAGGGTTGTCTTTATCAGGATCAACCGCTAACCATTCAGCAAATGGGAACCAAGGAGCAAATTCTGCTACAAGGTTAGCCATATTACCATAGTCTGAACTAGATGATATTAAATCAGCTACAGAACCTTCAGCAAATATACCAGCACCTTTAGGTATAAACTTAATAAACCTAGATCCTTTGCCTGTATTAGCTAAAGCTTTTAAAGGTGCGAATTTACTAGCTTGTGCCCCTCTTAACATATTACTACCAACTAATCTCTTAGCTGCAGCACCTCTACCTAAGAAAGGTACAGCTTTAGTAGCACCAGGAATTAACTTAAAACCAGCACCAACTCCTTGAGTTGCGTAAATTAAGGCTCCAAACTCTACTAATCCTCTAGTTAAGTTACCTAAACCAGATTCATTAGTTACTTCAAATCTATCTGGTACATCTAAATATTTAATAGGTTCTGGTCTATAACCATTTGCAAAGATGTTATCAGCAGCATCTGCTTCTACACCTTGTAGCTGGTGAGCTACTGTTTTAACACTATCTCCTATTAGATCTATAGTACTACCAACACTTTCAACAGCATCTGTAACACCACCGTAGACAGCTTTACCAGTTTCTTTTACTAACTCAACAGGGTTGTCAGGTAAAAAACCCTGATCACTATCTTGTTGAGCTTGTAACATAGCTTGTTGTTCTTGAAGCTGAGTATTAGCTTCCATGTCCTGTTCAACCTGATCTCTTAGTACCTGTCGGTCAGGAGTAAAAACTGGATATTCTTGTTCAACCTCATTTTCCAGAGGTTGTTGTAATTCTTCTTCTTCCATTAATTAGTCCTCTTTTTGTATTCAGGTCGCCAATCAAAGTGCCAAACTTCATCATCATTTAATGTTAAACTATAATCAGGATCACCTTTACCTTCTGGAGAATATGGAACAAAACCATACTTCCAGCCTTCTCTGTGAAGCCATTCTCTCTGTTTCTCTGCCTCTACGTCATCTGCACTGAACTGGAAGTCAACACCTGTACCTAAATTATGTGTAGAATAACCAGGTTTTGCTGCTATATCTGAACCCTTCTCAGCTAGAAGTCTTTCAGAACCTTCTTTGGTTCTATAACCACTACCAGATCCTTTTTTCCATTTAATCCTTGTTTTTAAACCTTCCCCAGTTTTAACAAACTTACTATCGTCTTCTGTAAAGTTTAGATAAACACCTTCTTTAGCAGCGTTATCAATCATATTTTCTAAATCAGGAGCTACATCTTTCCTAATTTTAATATCTTCAGATTGCTGATTTGCACTGCTGTTACCAAAGACATAACCGTTAATCGTTACCAAATCTTTTTCATTTAGTTTACCAGCGGAAGGACTTCCAACTGTGATCTCACTAGCATCTATTGTTAATGGCGTTGTAGTATCGCCAACAACACCACCTTGATAATCACCCTGTACACCTACTTCATTAAGTAAAAGTAATTGAAGCATGTCTCTCCCTTTAAACACTTCAGTACCTACACGACTGTACCCTGTAGAAGGATCATAAATGTAACCTTTCTCATGTAACTTAAGACTTGGGAATTGTTTTAGCACTTGCTCTTGCATTTCACTATACCTCTTATCACCTACAATACGTTTACCAGCAGTGAATAAAGCACCTTGATCTCTAGGATCAACGTAACCTTTTTCAGATTGATTGATAAATAGCTTACGATCATTTAGTAATTGCTTTCTAGCCGCCCATGTTTTGTATGCTGGGTTAGGCTGTGTCACCGCTAATATACCTAATGAACCAGGAATTGTACCTGTTTTAAGTAACTGAGGAGGTGTATCACTATCTAACAAAGCTAACTCTGTATCTATAGATGCTACATCCCATATCTTATCAGGATCATCTTTATAAACTTCAAGAGGATCACCGCTTTGTATATCAACCGTCTGACCTTTCTCATTA
>Ga0115011_10002425_pt1 | contig 12960 bp, 13 predicted proteins | sample TroAtlMetagenome_2_FD_88705 | JGI IMG/M metagenome (GOLD analysis project Ga0115011, IMG submission 88705) | Marine eukaryotic phytoplankton communities from Atlantic Ocean - Tropical Atlantic ANT8 Metagenome | ecosystem: Environmental > Aquatic > Marine > Oceanic | place: Tropical Atlantic... | reverse complement strand
TATTAAAAGAGACCAAATGATTATTAGAAATGGTTGCGCCGGTGGTGCGTTAAAAGAAGTACTAGATTATTCAGTACAACGTGACCAACAAAACTGTTTCACTCCTACACCAAGAGAAGTGGGTCAAACAGGAAGTACAGTAACGGCAAAAAATGCATCAAATACTGCAACAGACAATCCTGGTAGAACACAAACAATTAGAGCAATACCTAAATATAGTGCAGGTGCAACGGCAAGGCAAAATTTAGAAAATGCAAATCCGTCTAGTTTATGTGAAAGTAAAGGACAAAATTATAAAGTTGGTGATTTCTTAAGAGTTGTAGGTGGTGAGCCAACAACAGAAGCAGAAAGAACAAGAACAGGTGTCGTAGGTTTAAGAATTATAAGTGCTGGAACAGGTTACTCTGGCAAAGGCCAACCAGTTGAACTACTAGTAAACACAACAGACGCAACATCTCTCCCATTAAGATATGATGTTAGCAAATTAGATTTTGATAACAACGGTGGTTTAAAAGGTGTTAATGTTGAATTGGATCATACTAGTGCTAATTACGGAAAACAAATAGCAGGTGCAATACCTGGAGCAGGAATTATTCCTATGGAGGTTAGAGCCGATGGAACTTTAGAGGGCGGTCATTATATGAAGAAACATGCTCCTACTATTACAGTTAAAGGTGCAGGTACAGGTGCAGTTGTTGTTCCTATAATGGAATTTAGTGCAGAGGCATTACATACAGAAAGACCAGCAGTATTCGAAGTTATGGACATAGACGCCCAGGGTGGTATTACTCAATTAAGAATTGTAGATAGAGGAATATACAAACAATTCCCAAGTGATTTGGATCAAGGTGTTCCATTAGATTATGATACTCAAGACGGAATTACCTATGATAGTAAAGGAACAGTTAAAAAGTCACTTGGTAGAGCATCGATGGGTAGGAATAGGGCAGGAAGTGATTTAAATAAAGGAAAAGGTGCTAGAGTATTCTTAACATCTAGAGGCATACCTGATTGTTCACAAAAAGGTAATGCACTATCAGGATTAGGACTTACACCAGGAATTATTGATCCTATAAGTCCTGAAGAACAGTTTGCAGACAACTTAAATCAATGGGCACCATATGGACCAGATGGATTACCATTATGGACAGCATACGTTGAAGACGATGCAAATGGAAATCCAGCACTTATTATTGATGCACCAGGACTAGATGGAATAGACTTTGGTGATGAATTAAACCCAGGGTTGTTAGACACAGTAGGTATGTACCCAGGTGCATATACTAAAGACGATCCATTAGAAGTTGATTTAGGTGACACAGGTTCCGGTGGACCATATGGAAATGGACAAGGACTTAGATTTACATCACCAACAGGCGATCCTTTTAATGTTCATATGAACAATACCAGATTGACAAATAGAATGGACGGTGCATTATATCAATATGACCTTACAGATATACGAGGTGATGGTGTACAATTAATAGGTAAAGACCAAAGAAATGTTTCAGCACTTAAATTAAATAGTTTAAGATATAGTACTCCACCAGCAAACATAGCCACTCTGGCAAATGTTTGGGTTGATACATACGACTCAAATGGTTGGGCATACTTAGAAGCAAATACAGTAGTTAGACATCAAGAGAAATTAATTGACAGTAAGTTCTTAACAGATGTATTTACATACGATGATGAAACAGCAGAAAAAGAATTTGATATAGATATACATGATCCGTTCAAAGGTATATTGCCAGGATTTATAGATAAAGAAATAGACTTTAAAGATGATTCAGATCCATGTATATACGATCCATTAAAATTAGAATGGGGTAGTAAACAAGTAGGTAGAAGATGGTGGGATACATCTACTATGAGATATCAATGGTACGAACAAGGTGCCGGAACATATAGTACAAATGGTTACAATAACCAAGAACGTGCATTATGTTGGGCAGAGTTATTCCCAAGCAGTTTAATAAGAATATATGAGTGGACAGAAAATGTTGTTCCACCAGAATTGTATGACGGTGAAGGATATGCTTTACCAGACTACATTACAGAAATTAGAGGAAAAGATACAGACGGTCGTCCAATTGCTTACTATTATTATTGGGTTAGTGGTATAACAGCCGTTAGTGATAAGGCTAGAAGTAATGCTGGCAAGTCTCGTAGCATAGCAGATATAGAAAGATTATTAGTAGACCCAGAAAGTCAACGTGTACCTTATGTAGGACTTATAAGTCCAGATAGTGCAGTAGTAAACACATTAGGTAGTTTAATAAGAACAGAAGATAGTGTATTAAGTATAAACTTTAAACGTAAACACACAGAAGCAAGTGAAAAACATACTAGTTGGAGTCTTGCAGGTGAAGGTGATACAGACGTAACAATACCAGACGGTTTAAGTATTAAACTAATAGACAGTTTAGCAGGATATAACTCGCTAGATGAAGTAGTACCTGCTAAAGGATTAAGTACAGCAGAACGTTTTGGTTCTCTATTTAGACCTAGACAAACAATGTTTAGTAATCTTAAAAATGCAAGAAAACAAATGCAAGAAGCATTAAATGAAACTTTTGCAGAACTAAAAATGGATTCAACATTTATAGATTGGAGAACAAATTTACCTTCAAGCATTCCACATTTAGAAACTTGTGAATGGTTTGAAGTATTAAGAACAGATGCTGTAACAAATAAAAAAGTTTATTATAATGACACTTATAAGCCATTAAGAAAAGTAACTGATACAAAACAATTCCAGATAATGAAAAATGTATTGGATAAGAGTATTGTTCAAGTACAAAAAGATGATTCATCAAAATATAGTTTATACGAGTACAGTAAAAAGACTGATACATTCAAACTTATTGCAATGGAAGACCAAACAGTTAAATTTCCAGATGCTGTTTGGCAAGATGGACAGACATTAACTCTAGGACAAGAGATTAGAGGAATATTAATTGCATTATATCAAAATGTATTTGTTGGAACATACAGTGAGTATTGGAACAAGTTCTTCTTTAAGATGCTTAAACATGCATACGCAGAACAAGGTGAACTTGATTGGGCATTTAAAACAACATACTTGAAAATTGTTAAACGTGAAACAGACCTTATACCATTTAAAGGATTTAAAGTTGATAACTTTGACAAAGCAATAACATACTTCAACGAAGTAAAACCATATAGTAGTAAGATTAGAAACTATAGTGATATTAAACAAGCACCTGTAGAGAACTTAATAGGTAGCACAACAGACTTTGATAGACCTCCTTATTATGATGAAGATACTAAGACTGTTAGAGTACTAGATGATAGTGTGGCGGCTGATGTTCTAGTTAGAGATTCTGATAAACAGTATGCAGGATTTATTAGTAGTAATGCTTCAATAAGACAAGCAAACACACAAATAGTATTTGATAGAACTAAATCAGATATGTTTAAAAACAGTAGTGGTGGTAAAACACAAATACTAACTGGTGATGGTGTTGCTAACGGATTTAGTTTTGATATAAACGTTGAAGATACATCTAGACTACAAGTATTTGTAAACAATAAATTAATACCGCAAACAAGTACAGGTAATAGCACAACTGTAAATAACTATACATTAGATACAACAAACGGTTTCATAACATTTGAAAATGATATGAGTAAGAACCCATTAGTTGGTACACCTGAGAATGGTGATACTATAGCACTTAAATACTTTGATGGATATGATCCTACATTAGAAACACTAAATGTAAGTATTGCAACAAACATTGTAAACATTGAAGCAAACAGTAATGCCAATATTGCAAATGTTAGAAGTCCAGATTGGAGTGCCGCAGAAAGAATTTGGAAGTTTGATCCAGATGTTAGAAGTAATATAACATTAGTAGTAGATGAAATATATGGCACTGGTGCAAGTGCTAATGCAAACATAATGCAAAACGTAAGCATTATAACAAGCCTAATTGATAACGGAAACTTAAAAGTAGCAACAGATTTAGTTAAGACTAAAGTACATGCTACATTCCAAGGTGAGACAATTGATGCAACTACATTTACTGATGAAGTTCCAGGACAACATTCAACATACTTCTATACAGATACTAGAGGATTTGATACTTACTCTTGGGATAGTGGACTATACGATAGAGAAGTAGAAGTAAACAACTACTTAGGTGTGTTTAATCAAACTACACAAGGTAACGTAAACTTTAGACGTAACGATGAAACTATATATGGATTTGATGGTGTAACATTTAGTAAAGCAACATACGGTCCAGATAGACCTGAAGAACTTGCAGTTGTACAACCATTAGAAACATTAATATTTGATATTACTACACAAGGTAATACACAAATTAGTGATGCAAGTACAGACACTAGATATATTATGTTTGCTAACTTATTTGGTGAAACAGAATACTACAGACGTAATGTAGAAGCATTAACAACTACAACAGACGTATTGAACATTTGGGAAAATGAAATACTTGTAGCAGATGCAAGTAAATTACCAGAAGCAAGTAGTATTAAACGTGCTGTAATTTGGGTACAAGGCGAAAGAATAGAATACGAAGTAAGAGATACATTAAATAATAGACTTACCGGTATATACAGAGGTACTAAAGGTACTACACCTAACACAATAATTAATAGTGGTGCAGAAATATACAATGGTGAGGAAACAGAGAACATAAGATTAAGAAATGCTGATGGAACACTAATACGTGATCCAGAAGATTTCAACTGGATTAAACCAGTAGAGATTTATAATAACCAAATCCCACTAGATGAGTACTGGGACCTAAGTGGTAGTTTAACTGCTTACAGTATAACATACGATGATTTAAGTGGTGGTGCAAATGTAAGAGCCCAAGGATATGATGCTAGTTGGGACGGTACAGGCTCAGTCAATACAGAATTTGCTGATGGAACTGTATTAGCACATGATGTAGATACTGCAACAGGTTGGGATTCAGGTGAACAAGGACTTAAGGACGCAATAAGTTTAACAGATAAAGGTACAGTTTTACAAGCGAACAGTAGTATTATCGACTTTATGCAGAATTTTGATTAAGAATTAAAACATATTTTAACAAAAAGTGATAAATAACAACATGAACGATAGCATAGACAAACCGGAAAAGGAAGAATCAAAAGTGGATGATAATGCCGGCATTAAAATGTCAGGTCACATCTTAATTAGAGATGCAGACACAGGAGAGGAACTTGTAAACAAGAGAAATGCTATTCACTATGGTAACATGGCGAATATGATAGCAAATGCTCTTACAAATACTTCCGGTGCGTATATACACTATATGGCTTTTGGTAATGGAGCAACATCAGTTGACTCCGCAGGTAAAGTAATTTACAAAGCACCAAGAGTAAGTGAGTCCTATGAGAATAGTGCTACATTATATAGTAGAACATATCAGAAGATAATAAGTAACAATACTACAACAGATAAAATTGAAATTATCCCAGGTGCTAGTTATACTGATTTAAAAATTACTTGTACATTAGGTTATAACCAACCAAGTGGACAGGATACATTTGATACTAGTACAACTAACGAAGGGTTATATGTTTTTGACGAATTAGGATTGTTAAGTTATGCTACTGATCCTAACGATAGTACTATGCTAACGCATGTAATATTCCACCCTGTACAAAAGAGTGCGAATAGAACAATAGAGATTATATATACTGTGAGAGTACAGTTAAATTAAAAATAGAGGAAAATTAGAATGACATATTCAGTACAAAATACAGATGGTTCTAAAACCATTAATGTAGCCGCAAGTCAGGTTAACTCCTCGTTTTCAGTTGCCCTAGTAGGTCGTAATGTTAGTGGTTATGGACAATATTTTGTTCAGAACGCAATTAGACATTTAGAGAACTTTGCTAGTACATCCGCACCAAGTGATTCAGTTTTATTAACTGGACAAATTTGGTATGACAAAAACGAGTCAGTTATGAGAGTTTATGACGGCTCAGGATGGCGAAGAATGAGTGCAACAGTTAGTGCAACTGCTCCTACAGGCGGCGTAGCATCAGGCACAACTTATTACTCAACAGTTGATGACAAATTAAAACTTCATAACGGAACAGCATTTGTTGAAGCCAGTTACGCAGGTAAAGTTTCAAACGAATACGCAAGTGAAAGTTCAATTGGTTCACCAACTAAATACGGAACAAGATTAAGAACAATGTATATTCCAGATGATACTGGAGCATACAGAGCCGTACTTGCATTAATGTATGTAAGTGACGGAACAGGAACAGCAGGATTCACAAACGGTGAATCTGTAATGGCAATATTCAGTGACCACTCATCATTTACAGTAAATCCAAACGTATCAGTTAGGGTTGAAGGTTTAGGTGATGTAGCATTATATAACGAGTTTAATGATGCAACAGATGGTATAGGTACTAGTATTAAGCCAGGTATGAACTTGAGAAAGAAATATGCGGGTACAGCCGTTGCATTAGCAAATGTGGCAACCTATGCCGATAAGGCAAACGCAATTTATGTAAGTGGTTCAACATACAATGCTAACACAATATTTAGAAGTGGTTCAACAGCATTAATACCAGATACAACAGACTCAGTTACAATTGGTAACGTAAGTCAAAGATTCTCAACTTTATATATTGACACAATTCAAATTGGTGACGCAAGTTCCAATACTGCTCAATACATTAAGAAAGCAGGTGCAAACGTAGTATTAGATATTGGTGAGAGTGCGGCTCCTATCGATAACATGTACGTTTCAAATATCACACTAGCAAACGGTGGTGGTATTAGCGGACTTAACGTAGAAAGTTTTGGTACTAGTGGAGCACCAATTGACCAAGCATTTATTAGTAATGTTGCTTCAGGCACATTCCATTTAACAAGTGCTGGTCTATATGGTAACATTGTAAACAGTGGTGGTACTACAGTATTAAATCCAGCAGACGGAACTGTAGCACAGGAAACTACTGCACAAACATTAACCAATAAAACTTTAGGTACAACATTAGCGGCTAACAACACACAAACAATTGGTAATGCAACAACAGGCTTTGCAACTGTATATGCATCAACATTTGACGGTGTTAAAGCAGAACTAACAGGTACAAGTAACATAGCAATAGTAAACGGTACAAGTGCAACGTTCACAGGTAACGTAGGTGCAACGTACTTTAATGGTATTGCAACATCGGCCCAATACGCGGATATGGCTGAGATTTATTCCTCAGACGTAGAGTATGCGCCAGGTACAGTTGTTAAGATTGGTGGTGAAAAAGAAATAACACAAACACTTGAACATGCAGATGTTGAAAGTTTTGGAGTTATATCAAGTAATCCAGCATACTTAATGAACAGTGAAGCACAAGGATTACCAGTAGCATTAGCAGGAAGGGTTCCTGTTAAAGTAATTGGTAAAATTGCTAAAGGTGAAAGACTTGTATCAAGTGATGTTCCAGGAGTTGCTTGGGGTGTAGCAGATGAAGATGTTGACATTAAAGCAATTATTGGTAGAGCATTAGAAGGTAAAGACGACGGTGACGAAGGAGTCATTGAAGCAGTAATAGGCGTAAAATAGGTAAATAGTAGTATTACAATAGGAGTATAATATGGCATCAGGATCAACATTAAGTGTAACAGGCGGAACTGACATGGTACAAGTTACTACATCAGATGCGGTTGCACCAGCAGATTATGATAACATGGTTGCTAATGTTTATAGACAACTTGGAACACCAGCAGACGTGGCATTAGGTTCATATACAGCGGCTAGTACATATGGTTATAATCAATCAACTGGTAGTTTAGATTCAGCAACAGGTGAAGTTATTAATGCAAGTAGCACAGATAACGGATACAAAAACTTACAGGACGAGATCCAAGCACTAGCAACATTTAGTGGTGTAAGTTTATACTCATCAAGTAGCACAGATAAAGTAACAGGTGATTCAATTACAGCAAGTGATTGGAACAACTTAATGACTGATGTTAAAAACTGTTTTGACGATAGATTTGGTATTCCAGGAAGTAGTTTAACTACAGATGCCGCAGATGTAAGTACAAGAACAACAGGTTGGGGGAGTTCAGGAACTCCAGAAATTACACATGAATTTACTTGTACATTTGGTAGTGAGGCACATGCTAGAGGATTTTTTAACTCAGGTGGTGAAATACTATTTACAGGTGCAAGAAGTGGTGGTACATCAGGTAGTGCCGCAGGAACAATTGGTTCACAGAATACTAACTGGACAGACTTATTAAGTGCAATGGGTACTTTATCATTTAACTTAAACAACTTAACAAGTTCAGGTTCAACAGGAACTAGTGCCGCTAAAGGCTTTTATGAATTAACAACTTCTTATGTACAAATGTACATTAAGTATGGTTCAGGTTCATATGCAAGTAACTACTATAAAATAGAAGCAAAAGTTGACTCAACTACTAACCCAACAGTAGTAACATTCAAAGTAACATTAAGAGATGACCACGCATTAGGTGATGGTCTTGGACCAGACGGTATTGACGGTAACGCAGATGATAGTGACGGATACGTTGATGCTGTAGATGGAACAGTTACTTCAACAATTCAAACTAAAAGAGCAAACAATGGTGTAGTTGTAACAGCACCAACAACTGCTACTACAAGCGAATTATAATAGCATAAACAATTAATTTAAAGAAGCCAGTTCAAGTAACTGGCTTTTTTTATGGCTAATAAATATGTATTATGTCGTCTAAACTAACAAAAGCACTCGAGTTCGCGAATTATCGTACGACACTAAACATACAGCACAATAATTTAAAAGCGAAAGTACAAACACTATTAAACTATAGCATTAATGGTGGTACATTTGAAATATCTCAAACACTAATATCTTTTGTAAAAGTTTTAATCGACCAAGAGCACGATAAAGCAGTCTTATTAGACATTTACAACAATCCAATTGAAGTAGAACTTCAAACATTCTTAGAGGAAATTACATCACGTTACTTTGAAGCAACAAATGAGTATCATGCTGAATACCAGAAGTTACGCAAAAGCAGAAAAGTACATAAGTTGATTGATTTAGATACCGATGATAAATGATTATATTTTTGATGTTGACGGAACTTTAACTCCTAGTAGAGGAACTATTGATCCTGATTTTTACAAAGACTTTTTACAATTTGCAAAAACAAATAGAGTATTTTTAGTTACAGGCAGTGACAGAGATAAAACCATAGAACAAATAGGTGAAGAAATTTACAATGCATGTATGATGGTTTTTAATTGTAGTGGTAACGACATATATGTTAGAGATAAAAATATGGCTACAAACAAATGGGAACTTCCTTTAGATGCAAAGCAATGGTTAAATTTTAAATTAGAACATAGTGCATTTCCATTACGCACAGGATTACATTTTGAAGACAGACCAGGTATGTGTAATTTTAGTGTAGTAGGTCGTAATGCAAATCAAGAACAACGTAAAGAGTATTACGAATACGATTGTAAAACAAAAGAAAGAGAAAAGATTGCTACAGCATTTAATGAAAAGTATCCCGACTTACAAGCAGATGTAGGCGGAGAAACAGGTATAGACATATTTAAAAAAGGTTGTAACAAAGCACAAATCCTAAATGAGTTTACTACTATAGACAGAATAAAGTTTTATGGCGACAGAACAGATCCTGCAGGAAATGATTATCCACTAGCAGTTCGTTTACAAGCACACCAAGTATATGCAGTAGAGGATTGGAAACACACAATGAGGTTATTAGCAAATGAGTAAAGGCTTTATGATGTTTGCTCATAACAACGATGAGATAGATTATCTCAAACTTGCTATAGTAAATGCTATGCTAATAAAACAAAATTGTGATGTACATGATATAACAGTAGTAACAAACCAAGCAAGTTATGATTATAATGTTAAATCATTGGGTAAAGAATTTATACACGATGCCATTAGTAATTTTATTATAACAGAAAAAGATAAAGCATTTAAAGTTGCTAATACAAGAATATACAAAGATACAAATCACAATACAAAGCCTTTAAGTTTTTATAATAAAGACAGAGGCGATGCTTACGAATTAAGTCCATATGACGAAACAATTTTAATTGATGCAGACTATTTAATATTAAGTGATGCATTAAACAACTGCTGGGGTCATAATAACGAACTAATGATGAATTGGTCATACGAAGATATAATGTATGAAAGAGATGATCCAACATTAAGACGATTACACCCAGTGGGTATAACAATGTACTGGGCAACAGTAGTTTACTTTAAAAAAGGAAACTTTGCAGAACAGTTTTTTAGTACAGTACAACATGTACGAGATAATAGAGACTATTATCAATCAATATATAAGTGGCCCGGGAATTTATACAGGAACGATTATTCCTTCAGTATAGCCGCTCACATGTTGGGAGGCTTTAAAGACAAAGCCATACCACAACTTCCACTTCCGACTCTTTACAAAACTTTCGACAGAGATGATGTTCATTCTGCCCCGGCAAAGAACGAACTTATTTTCTATCTCGAAAAACCAAAAAGTTTAGGCGACTTTATGATTTGTAAATGGAAGGGAGTGGATATCCATGTCATGAATAAATGGGCGATAAATAGAATTAGCAATCAACTAATGGAGTATGTAGCATGAGTCAACAGCAACAGCAACAACGCAATATTAAAACTAAAAAAGATAATGTTAGCCAAGCAAAACAAATTAAAGAACAAGAAAAACAAATAGCAGAGTGGATCAAGCAACAACAAGACCCGAGGCACAATCAAGACTAATGGTAAAAGGAAGAAGTAAAAAACCACCGGTACTAAATGATATGATAGAACATACATGCAATCTAAATGGTAGATTCGAAGGAAAAGTAGTACAACTATTAAGCCAACAGTTTATATATGAAACTAAAGAAGGCTGGCATAGACATTGTATGTTTTGGGAAGACTGGAAAAAATTGGAGATAAAAAATGACTAGAGCAGAACGAATGGTTAAATCATCAAGAGCAAGAAAGAAGAGAGCAGAAACAAAAGATATTGTTGCCGGATTGCAAAAACGTTTTTATAGAGACATGAAACATTTAAGAGAAAAATATAGAAAAATAAGAGCGAGGCATCATAATGAGTGAAGATTTTATAATAACAGTAATAGCAATAATTGTATTAGGAGGTGCATTGTATCTTAATGTAGTATTACAAGACACTAAAGCAATGGATATAATGAAAAAAATCTTTTGGCCTTTAATTAAATTAAAAGAATGGGTAGACCCAAACCATTGGGCAAATAAAATAGGTGAAGAAAGTGGAGCCTATGACAAAGCAAGAAACAGCAAGATAAGAAAATGGGGCGACAATTTAGAAGGCTGGAAATATTGGACATGGCAAATTGTAGGTGGCGGTATTGCTCTTATAATTTGTGAAGTCGTTCTTAATATGATTGGTATGTCAATGCTACCTTGGAGATGGTAATGAAGTTTTTAGAAGATCCGTTTTTAATTATAGGATACATGTTGCTAGGACTTATGTTAAGTTTTGAGTTACAAGCAAGTCCAATAACAGCAGAAGAAATTAAACAACATGTGGCTAATGAGCCTTTTAACTTTGAACAAATGAAGCAAGATTCAGAAGCATATAAAACTTTGTTGTTTAGAGAAAGAGAAAGAATATTACAGTTTGTACCTATAGACAAATACCCAACACCAACAGAACGTAGAAGGTATTATGTCTTACATGCTTTAGATGTTAGTATGACTATATGGGCATTAAATAATCGAGACAGTATAAGAGAAGGTAATATATTTTTAAGTGACAATCCAAGTAATAGAGCATTAATAACAAACAAGTTATTAGTAATACCTTTCTACCAAAATATGAATCAAGCACAAGTAGTAACAATGAATTATATTGTAGGCGGAGTAATACTACATAATGCGTATGTAATAGCAAGGTATGACTAATGGCAAAAAAATATATACACGTTAATCAATTAAAGATTAGAAAAAATTTAAAACATGGAACTAACGAACCTGTTATCACAATTAAAGAAGGAAAAAATAATACATACTGCCACGAAGTAGAAGTTAAAGGTCCTAGTAAAGTTATATATGGTGAGAACGGAGAGAAGATATTATCATGTGGAGCAAGGGTAGTAATAGAAACAGAAAGTGATATAGAGATTGTTAGATGACTTGGAACAACACTGATACATGGCAAAAGAATTCCGACGGCTGGGTAGAAACCATGAACAAGTCAAAAGAAGATAAAGAGAAGTATAGAGAGTATGCTGATAAAACAAGACAACCAATGCCGTATAGAGAATGGTTAAGATATAAAGATGAGTAAAGGTTATATAGTAATAGCACAAAACAATGACACGACTGATTATTTAGAACAGGCGTATGCTCTTGCTTTGAATTTAAAACTAACACAGAGTACTGTAAGTAATCTAACAGTATGTGTTGATGCTAAGACTAAAAAACTTATTACACAAAAACATAAAGATATATTTGACCATATAGTTGATATACCTTGGTTAGATGATGCCAAAGATGCAGATTGGAAAATTAATAACAAATGGAAATACTATTACATGACTCCTTATAAGGAAACTGTTATACTAGATACAGATATGATATTTCCACAAGACGTCAGTCATTGGTGGGAAGCCATGGCAGACCGAGACATTTGGGCATGTACAAATGTTAAAACATACAGAGGAGAAAATGTTGTAGACAATTATTATAGAAGGCAAATGAAATTAAACAATATGCCTAATGTATATACAGCATTCTTTTATTTTAAACAATGTAAATTAAGCAGTGAGTTTTTTGCATTATGTAGAATTATTTTTAATAATTGGGAAAGGTTCTATTATAAGTATATGCCAAATGGCAAGTACGATTGGTTAAGTGCCGATGTGGCATTTAGTTTATCAATACAAATAT
>Ga0115011_10002423_pt1 | contig 12967 bp, 10 predicted proteins | sample TroAtlMetagenome_2_FD_88705 | JGI IMG/M metagenome (GOLD analysis project Ga0115011, IMG submission 88705) | Marine eukaryotic phytoplankton communities from Atlantic Ocean - Tropical Atlantic ANT8 Metagenome | ecosystem: Environmental > Aquatic > Marine > Oceanic | place: Tropical Atlantic... | reverse complement strand
TTCGTTCATTCTCAAGGGGGTCGTTTATATACCCTTCTTTAAATTTCCTTGTTCGTGCGCTGAAACTTTCTCGTTCGCAGCTTTTGATTCTTGCTTTGGAGCTGTCACTCCAACTCACACTCTCAATCTTAGACCACTTCTTCAAATTTTGTCCAGGTATGATACCCTAAACTATAAGATAGCCCCCACCAAAACCCGTGTAGGGTTTCAAATTTGGCTAATTTAGAAATGGTCTTGGGAAGTTCTGAGTTTTATTGATCGCAATTTTTTCTCTTCAATAATTTACACTAAAATTCCCTTTTTCCTTTTCGGGCAAAACAATTTTTTTCTGACATGTCTAATCGTTGCACCATGTCTAGTCATGTCTTTGTAAATATATACACAGTACCATGGTATGGTATGGTACCTGGTAATATACAGTACCTGCGTAGTATCACACGAGATTATAACAATGGACATAAATGTAATTATTGGATTATTACAAACTTGTGACATCGTATATTATAGTAGTGGTATTTGCTCCTAATTCAGCCGTCTCCAAACTTCCTTCTCTGTTAATCTTACTAATTGAGTTTACCAACAGCACCGGCAATAATCACTTTTGATAACTCAACTTCTACCATAATTATAAAGGAGCCAACGAGATTCTTGGTATGCTAGCCATCGCTCTTTGAATAATAAAATATTTGCTGAAATATCAAGAAAATTTAAAATAATTGTAAAAATAGTGCTAAATCTTGAATATAGCAACCACAAGTAAAATACCTTGTCTAGTTTCGATTTCCATTTTCTCTGAGACACATACTAGAAAGATGAAAAAGATAGCTGCCTTCGTTATGTCATATCTGAGATCATACTCGTCTTCTTCATAATAGCATTAATTACCTCCAGCCAAGTCAGGGGCTCGAATGTTCGGCACTCCGACGCAAGTAGTTCGACTTCCCCTTTGAAAATTGTGAGAAAGGATATGCTGCTTAATGCTGCTTTAAAATGTAATGTGGAAACCTCTAATATTCTTTTTCTTATTTAAGGGGTATTCAGCAAGATACTCATAAAGAAACGTGAAAAAGGATTCTTCCTGCTCATGTATAGGGAAAGTCAACATGAAAATGGCGTTGAAATGGAATTCTCACAGAAAAGACTTTACAATCTGCTCTATATAATTTCATCAGGTCAAATCCTCGATAATTTAATCCAGAAAGTTCAAGATCAATAAGTTTGAGCTAATTCAAAGAATGAGCAATAATATTCAACAGTATGATGCACTTTGATTTACCGAGTTATCTTCTAAAATCATAATGTTTGAGGGCTTCAAATCACCGTGTGTTAAAGTAACTGGAAATTTTGCTTCCTATGATTTTCCAAAGCTTAATACCTTCACTCATAGTCATTTTATTTTAACCTCAATGATAGAACGATTTTTTCTAACTTCTTCCCTAAGAATCTAATAACAAATTATGAGCTGATAAAACGAAAGTTTTATGACCAACCTCGTAGTTGACAAATGATGGAAGTTCCTGCCACTTTTGAATCAACATTTTTTAATTGAAACAAGTTGAAGAAACCTAAAAAAATCTTTCACCTTGGCCGAGTCCTCAATCTCCTGCAACATAAGATCTATCCATTTCCAGATCAAGCACGTCTCTGATCCTGGTACGTAGATAACCCGGGATATATATATATACATACATGAAAATACCTTTGTGACCCATTCGATTCTCTCTATGAAGCTTGCTGACACTAAAAAATATAATAAATCCATCCGTTTAAACATATTCTTGAAAAATACATTTTTGCCAGTTTTTTTGAGAATTTATCATCGGAATGGATATCAACTTCCGTCATGGAACTACCATTGATATAGGCATGAGCTATTCCTAACTCAGATATTGCTATTACATCTGGTGATATCCCAATATTACAGAGAAATCCATCGAATTTTCCTCTTTAATTACAAGGCTCACGAAATATTTCAAAAGTGACCAATATTATAATATTCTTACCGCTCGCTAGGTTCCATACGAATTTTCGAAGCATCACTATATACTTTAACGATAGCTTTTGTGTGGTCATTGTATTCGACCTAAAACGCATTTGAGTCAAGTGGATAAATTATATTTTTGAAAAGCATTCCTCAAAAACTTCATTACAGAAACCGTTCTTCGCAGGAGTTAACTTCAATTTGCTTCCAAAATATCGTAAGAAGTCAGAGAATAAAATATCCATACTATAAACCTCATAGGAACATTCAGTAAATCTTCAATTACTTCATAAGTTGCGTCACATGCAAGCGTATAATATCCGCCCTTTCCACGGTACTTTCTTTTAACAGATTTCTGACGTTTTTGCGCATGCGTTCTCAGCAAATTGTATTCTTTAGATTTATTGAGAGTAATCATGCCAAAATATTCACAAGTCGAGCTATAAGCACATTGTCTCAAGTGAACATTCACTCTCTTTACTTCATAATTTTGCAGGTATACATGACAGATAAAACTAAATTTATTCGTGTTTCATTTATGATTCTACTCGTAAGTTAAAAATAATTGTACGAAGTTAGGGTATCAGAAGTTGGTTCTTGGACAAGTTCGTTGGAAACGAATGGATTTAAATTAACCAAATGTGAAACCCTACACTGGTATTTTAAGGGGGCTTTGAGTCTAGGGTTTCATATTTAGTTAAATTTTAGAAGTGGTCGAAATATAAGGTACGTGTATACGGGGTTCGTTTAAATTAGAAAAGTAAAGTGCTTTAACGGCGTGATAATGAAGAGCATATGGGCGCGGACTTTAAATTATAGAAAGTGTATGGAGGAAATCGAGAAACTTTGATACGGGATAATGTCATCATGTTGTAATAACTCCATTTTCTTTTACTTTTTCGACAGAAGAGAATGAAAGAGAAGTTGCATGAAATGGAGCGCGCCTCCCTTTCTTTGCTGCAGCTCAACCTCAGTAAAAACATTATAAACTCTCCTGTTCATGCACGCAATATCTTTAGCGAGAAATTCTACGAATTGAGACAAAAAATCATGGAAATGAAAGAGCATACGGAAGGTAAAAGGAATATTGCAGTATTAGTTGGTAGAAGTGGGGTAGGTAAAACTCATATTGTTAATAAAATCCTGAACATGTCGAAACCAAGTGATGAAGAATATCAAAAATTGAATGAAAATGGGAATGAAAAATCTGAATCATTGGATATATATTCTATTCCTGATCCAGAGAATTTCTTTTCAGAGTTCACAACAAATATTTTCTTAAGGTACTCTAAACTTGACATGAAACATACGACACTGAGGAATTTTTTCATGACAAACTCAGAAAAGTTGTCACAATATCATACCAGTTCCTTTCTTTTACCTGAAGTTGAACTATCAACTAGTGCTAAAGTTCCCTTCCGAATAGTGTATGGATCTGAACTAAGAGTAACTTTAGTCTTTGATGAAGCCCAAACGATTCAAAGTCTTTTAGATCTATTAAAACGTTCGGTAAAATACAGTCAAATGGAGGTAGAAACCGGCGAACATTTCCCGGAAAGTTTTTCCTCAGATATAAAGATGCATTTTCCCGACGAGAACAATACAAGAGGCCTGCTTAAGGCATTATCAATACTTGGTTTAAATCCCAATACAAATCTCAGTGAAATTGATTTTGAAAACGTGTGTATCCCAAAAGACTTAAGTAATGTTCTTGGAACGTGTGTATCTTTTATGCCCGGGAATAATTCCACGTTTGCACAACAACTTAACCAGATTAAGACTTTTATATTTCATAACAGCTGCTGCTATAATAAATTCAGTCATGTTATTCGATACATTGTAATTCAGTACCCAAGCATGTTGTTAAACGGTCTCGAGCTAATAGATACGCCTGGCTTTACTTCGGAAAGCTCTTTTGATTCGGAGAAGATGTACAATGATGTGATTAGTTCTGCTTCTACTGTAATAGAAGTATGTGACGAAAGGAAAATCGATGATGGATTTCGCACTATTCTTCTAAAATACCTCCTGGCTGAAAATTTTCATCACAAAAGGAAAAGATTTTTTATTGTAAATAATTTAAGGGAGCCCCAATCTTCTAAATTTGAGAAAAATCTAGTTCTGCTCAGACTCAGAGAGCTTACTTCGCTGGAATATTTAACTACAACTTATAATGCTAAGTTATATGATGATTTTCGCAAGAATTGCAGTGTGTTTATACATTCAAAATACCAGAATATACCCGAATTTAGTCTAAGGAAGCTCATAGATATTCTGTGCATCAATTCTTATTCATCCCAAGATTATATTGAAGACTTCCACAGAATTCATACGTTACTAATTGAGACAGTGACTGATTGCAGGTATCTACTGCAAGAACTGCTTCATTTTTCATGGTCTCATGAACATTTTTCTGGAGAATTGGTGGATCATATGTTACTCCTTAATAAAATTACAAAATCCAACATTTGTGAGTATGCATTTCTTTCCGATGAGTTTCTTCTCTCAGAAAGGGTTTCGGAGGCTTATGAAAAAGCGCCAGCCTTTAACTCCGATACTTTCTTGGCCCTGGATACGTGCATAGACTTTGGACTAATATTTGGCGCAAAACCTTCAAAAATCGCGCATATTTTCCTTAAGATCTCAGAATGCAAGGAGAATATTGTTAAATATTACTTCTTAGCAATCTGCATGGGATGTCTAAAGGAATATACACGAAATTCGATTATGAAAACTTTCGAAAGTTTTCTAAAGATTTTCCTTAATGGCGTTTTACCTTTTGTGTCTCAACAAATTGTGAGCACTCATAAGACTAATCTGAGATACAAGTTGTTGCAAAACTATGTTTTTTCTTTGCAGAGAAGAATTATGCAAGAAATCTCTTTTCCATGCTCTAAAATATGTCAGGAACAGTTTGAATGTGCGCTTTGTAAAGCATTGAAACAAGTAATAAACGACGAGTGCGTGCACAATCGCGGACCGGTGCACTTAGTCAATATGAATGGTAATTTGTACGAAAGTATTAGAAGCACTGTGCTCAAATATTGTATTCTGAACTTGCAACAAAATTTTTCGAGCATTATTGATAAGTGCATCTTTTTATGTAATGATTTTACGAAAAGTACAATTCAAAATTTCGATGAAGAGCTCAGTCAGTTCGTACTAGATACTTTAATAATTAATTTAGAATATTTACCGAGGGTCAAAGTTTTCCTGAGTACTATGAAAGTTCAATCTTGGGATGTAGTAATGGGTAGAACATATTCCGAAATTTGTTGTAAGCCATGGACAAGAAATGAATATGAAACGTTCTTTATTGAGCTTCCCAAGCTCATAGATTCAAATTTTGAAGAGAGTGCAATCACACAAATATTCAATCATATATGGAGTGCCAGATTAACGGAGGTCGATGAAAAGAACTCGTTGATGTCGTTAAGAAATAAGATTGTGTGTGCATGCAATCTCTATGGTGCTGATGTTAGAGTATTTTCTTGGATTTCATGCGTGCTTAATTTCAACAAACGACATCCTTCCCCAAGAAGGATTTCAAGTATTGTAGAGATATCTGACTTCACACATGTGTTTAGCCCACGCAGGCGAGCTATCTTAAATGGGATTTCTTTCATTATTTCAAAGATAGATGATGATGTTTTCTTCAATGAGTGGGGAAGTGATGTATTAGTCACGCTTTATTTTTTTATGGAAATATCTTGTGATGATGTCATTGTAGATATCTGTGAAAGAAATTTAAACATTGGGGTCAAGAAATGGCAAATATTGAATTCGTGCTTGCAATTCAGTGCAGGGCCCGAAGATATCAAATATCTCCTCGAAGGGATTTTTGTACTATATAAGCTATCAAGGAAACATGCAAAGTTACGAAGACAGATTTACGCAAAGATAAATAGATTGCATTCAAGTACACTTCTTAGTATAAACAAACAGAATAAATTAAACACGCTTTCTAAATCAAAGGCTTCAGAGTTGAATGATGATATGGTGTGGTCATTTTTCTTTCGTGAAAATGGAGTTCACATCGAAAACGGATCTGAAATTGACTTAGATATTCGTTGTTGCACCAATAATACAAGCTTACGCTTTTCTAAGTTAGAAAACAATATATTTCGCGAGCATAGCTACTTTGTGACCCATAAAATCTTCACCAAAAGTGAATGGTGTCAGTACAGTCTAATTCCAGAAGAATGGCTCGTTGAGATATCTTTCATGAAATTTAATTTACCTAATTTCATCAGGGTGAGAGATGTTGAAATAACAGGGGAATTTGTACAGGCATTGAAGGGTGCCGGAATTCCGGAGTCAGATGAAGATATTCAACGGGCTACTAAATTTTTGATAAACACACAACATTTTGATGGTAGCTGGTTGCAAAGTGAAATTGATGATAGGAAATATCACGCCACCGTCTGTGCAGTAGGCGCTTTACTGGGTCATAATTACAAATATAGACGTAACACTTTAAAGAGCCGAGTCACATAAAAAATTGAAGCTCAACACTTCTTTCTAGTAGCCATTATTTGGTAGTAACCATTATTTGGCTCATGTTTGCAATTAAGAAAGCAACATTCTCTAAATATTGAATATTAAAGGAAGCCCTCTCTACCATTTTACCACGGTCGGCGCAGTACTGATATAAGATTTGCTCAGAACAAAGAATGGATCCTCGTTCAACATCGCTGTATTTCTTGGAAAGAACTACCGATACGTTCAAACATGCTTGGAAACAATTTCGAATCATTTTATGTCTGATGCATTCAAGATCAACATACCAAAAATAAAAAGTCCGTGAAGGAGCATGATCAGAGGTACGAGAAACTTCTTGAATTTTAACATATTCGCTTTTGAAAAGTTTATACAAAATTTCTCGAGTTTGCTTTATCGGGAGCATTGCCATTTCGGATATTTCTTTTTGATCAAGGCGACGGTTGACAAATAGTAAGCGAAAAATACGTTTTGCAAGTAAGCCAAAACGCTGATGAACTACTGATTCAATTACGTTTTGTATTGATACTTTGTCTGTCTCAGAAATCGTCATAAACAAAGGAGTTAGATTCGCATTTTTACGCATTGTTGTCCTATCCATTTTTAATTTATTTTCTGCATCTAGCTCTTTTGTACTTTGTCGTTTTGAACAATTGCTAAGATAAAACTTACTTACTTCATTTTTGTCGGAGTTTATACTCCAAACTCTATATTGGGTGCCATTCATTGGTAAAGAAGAAAGCATATCTGTCTTTGAAGCCACATCTTCTAGATGTTTATCAATGGAAATTCCATTAACAGATGTGCTGAAACTCGCGAAGTCAATCGACTTTCTTTGAACTGAATCCAAACGACCGTGCAGTAATAAATAAACAAAAATTTTGCACTCATCAATTTCCAAATCTGAGTTAAAATGTTTGAGCAAGTTTGGATGCCTGATAAAATTAAAAATATCGCTAGAATGAAAGGTATACTTTGTTTCTACTTTCCCTTTTACCTCCTTCGAGAAGAATCTAAGACAACGTTGTTTCAGAAGGATATAAATCATTCTTTTAATTTTATGCTTTTCAACACGTCTACTCTTAGAAAGTATTTCCTCGAAAGTAGTTTCCCCGTGTTGTATTACTGTTGTGCAGACGTTTTCAGCGACTTCTCCAAAAAAGTCCCTCATGATGTGAACTGCAAGTCTATTTTCGAGGGGATTTACCATTTCAACACAGTTAAGGAGAAAAAACTAGACTTTTGCGTTCACGTTATGGGAAAATTCGTACCCCCCCTCCCTCTGTATAACCCACTTGGTTCGCCATTTTTTTGTACATGTGTATCGTTTTGAGATGTGCAGCACCGCCGGGTATCTGAGTTTCCAATTTGCTATCTTGCATGTGTTCACGTATAAAATGCACAAGTTTCAGGCATAATATTGAGGTGCGAATAACGAAACTAATTTGAGGCAGTAAAAAAGGCTTCTGTTTCTAAGAGGAAGCCGTGGAAAGAATTTTTGTGAAGGATGTTCAATTCAAGGTATGGCCATATGAACTTTTTTCTTGTCGTTTGAGTATCCCCTAGTATTGGCAAGTTCTTTTCCCTTTTCCTTTTTATTTTTTTAAATAGTAGGTAAATAAAAAAACTCGTAAAATAACCGTACTTCAACCAGAAGCTATACTTACACATACGGAGGTTTCATCGAGTTCTATCATTTTCGTTTTATATGTAAATTCTTACGCGTACTGGTACCATGGTACAATATAAATTGAAATTGTAACTCTTAAAACTCCAAAAGTGTAAAAGCAAGATCTAAAACTAGTACTACATTTTAACTAATCCTGCGGCTTTATCCCAAGACTCAGTGTTTAACACTTCATCAATTGCCTTGGCCGACTTATCGATGATTTTATCAACAATTCCATATTCAACCGCGGCATGTGCTGTTAGGTACAATGGTCGTTGAATATCCTGATAAAAATTGAATAATATCATAAAAAGTGTGGAATAACTGATAGATCTACCTTATCAATTTTTTCAGCTGTTTGCCCAGTAGTTTCTGCCAAAATCTTAAGCATAGACTTTTTCTGATCCAAGACTTCTTTCCATTTAATGTGGAGCTCAGTAGTCTGTCTCTGGCCAGTTGATGGAACTTTTGGTTGGTGAAGCATTGCAGTGGCATGTGGTGTCATAAAGCGTTTTCCTTTTTGTCCAGCAGACAGGAGAACGCATGCCTGACCGAAAGCAACCCCAGTTCCAACTGTGTATACCTAGAAAAATATTAATACAAAGAAGTGAAATTTAAATCAGATTACTTCATTTCCAATATATTTCATTGTATCATATATCGCAGTAGCCTCAGTCTCAAATCCAACTACCTCTCCATCTGCGCGCGTACACCCAGTGGAGTTTATGTAAAGATAGCATGCTTTTCCAGGATCTGTATACTGCATGTAAAGTAACTCGGATACAATCAGCTCTGTCACAGCAGGCACGAGCTACATAAGAAAAATCAATCAAATAGTTAATACAAAAATAGTTATCGCACAGGCATTCCAATGTAAACGATTCTACTATCAAGAAGAAGGGATGGTAGATCGGGTGGTGGAGTCTTAGGCCTATGCTCATCATAAGAAGTCCCTGGATTCGCACTTGCAGGAGAAGCCGAATTCTCCACTCGGGTGAATCTCTTTATACGTTCGCCTTTGTTACCGACTGTGGATAATACAAAATATATATCAGCTTAGAACAGTGAAATGGAATTTGCTTACCCTGTCCAAAAGGTTGGGATAGAAGCCTTCTCTCCATAACTGGTGACTTCCTGAGAAAGCTGCTCATAGTTTGGTAAGTCGATAAAGCTGGCATGTATATTGAAATAAAAATTCGCCACGTTAATCTGTGGAATGAGCACCAAGTTCAGTCTTCTTTTGATCCGAGATTCTTTATATTCGATACTTGTCGCTCGTGATAAAAGGTGTCAGGTAAATGTTACAAGGGCCGGGATTTTCGATCTTGGTTGAAAAAACCTATTTTTTTTGTCAAATGACGAAAACCGGAAAAAAATTTTGACAATCGTTTCCTGACCAAGTGCAGCAGGGAAAAAGCTCTTTAGCCAAAAAATCGTGGGGCTTGATTTTGATATGTGAGCAACTTCGTCATTAACTCGTAAGGGTGTTTTTGTAATATGGTCCATAAAATTATAATGTACATAAAAACATACGGTACAGTGTAGGTATAAAAACCCTTACACATACACATAATTTTATAATTTACACAAAAAGGCACAAATGTATTTATGAATAAAGAAATTTTGCTCAGAGGCAATACATAAGCATGGGGTTTAAGAAGTCACAAATTTGATAAAACTCTCGCTGTAAATTAGTCACACTTCCATATTTTGTAACTGCATCTGCTCTTTATTCTTTATTCATGGACTTCTACGATACGATTATCTCAGATTTCGAAAAACTAGAAAAAGAAGACTTTCTAAGTGGTAATGATTTAAGAGTTATTGCAAAGCAGCGAGCGCATTTCGAAGAAAAACTACAGTGTGCAAATGTGAAGGTAGAAGAATACTTGAAATATATTTCATTCGAAAAAAGTTTGCTTGCTTTCGTAAAGAAAAAGATGGTGAAATATTCGTGGAATACAGATGCACACAGGGCAAGCACAAGGAAAATTTTTCGTATTTTTCAGCGCTGTATACGGAAGAATTATAGTTCGCTTAGAGTTTGGTTCAGTTTCCTTTTCTTCTGCCATACCCAGGGTAGCAAAGCTATGTCATCAAGGGCTATTTCACTTGCACTACGCTTCCATCCAAATTCGCCTGGCCTGTGGTCTTATGCAAGAATGCGAGAGCAACTTTACTCAGAAAACCCTTTACATATTAGTATTTATCAACGTGCCTTGAGACATTGCTCCGAAAAGTTGATAATATGGTTGGACTGCATTCGTATAGAACTTCAACGTGCTAATAGATTGCAAATACGTTTTGATTCTAATTCTAAAATATTAGTTTCAAAGTTCCAAAAGGTTAATTTCAGAGCTGAGAAAAGAATCCTGAAGTTATTTATAGCAGCAGAGGATTACTTGGAAGATTCATCATTTCCGCGGAGATTTCTTGGGCTACTTGCTAAGTATAAATGGACAATGCGAATCAAGTTCTTCATCATGCAACGGATGGATTTGATTTCAAATGCAGAAATGTGGAATGCAAAAGCTTGTCTCTTGCTATTGAGCACGAAATCATGCCAAAATGATCGAATTCTGTTAAATACTGTGTTCACTCCTGGTTCTACAAATTACGAAGTCTTGAATATATTCTTTGATTCTGAAAATGCCCAACTACTCCAGGAGGGACTTTATGGTTCCCATGATTCAACCCAAAGGTGCTTCTACGTACATCTGGCTTTGGTTCTCCTGACCTCATATATAAGAGTAGCAATTTCTTCGTTGCAACTATTGGATTATTTTGCACTCTTTCTGAGTAGAGGATACTATTTAGAAGGAGAATTTTTGAAAAGATATGAGCTGTTCCCTTTTTTCCAGCACGTGCACCCACGGTATGAAGCATATTTACAAGATGAGTTAAATGGCCTTCTCAGAAGTAGTGGGTATAAGAAGGATGAAGAATCACTATTTTTGAAAAAATTTGCACTTAATGGCAGGAATGCATATAATAAATTTTGATTGCACCAGCTAAGTTTGCTTTTGGGGAACAGGAAGCAGTATGTTTGGTTGAACTAAACAAACTAACTTTCACTCTCAATTAATTCCAAACCAACCTGCAAATTTTCATTATTTCTTCGAAGTTAATAAGGAACTTAAATTACCTTAATACTATCTAGTTTTGAAAGCAGAATTTTAAGTGTTTGAAGCACAATACGTCCAGGTCTCAAAACCCCAGTTCCTTCAAGAAAAAAGTTGAATGTGTCTTCCTTGGCTTTGATTTCGATAATTTTGCCCTTCCCAAACTCCTCAGCCTATTGCACTACATTAAATTCTTGAATAAAATTTCAAGGTCGTACCTTTTTCATGCACTCATCATCATATGCGTAAGAATCATTTTTCTCAATTTCGAGAGATTTCGTATTCTGATTCAGTCTTAAAACTGGAATTGGACAGCTATTGACTAGTTCAAGTTTTTCATGATCTTGTGTTCACAAATGTTTTACAAATGAGAAGTTATACTTTGAATTAAATACAATACCTGTCAACTTTTTTGTCAATTCCTCATTCAGACGTAATTCTGGTTCACATTTATAGACTGCGGTAGCTACTGGAGACCACTTTGCATGATCTTTGCCTATTCCTTTCCGTGCTATGCACTTAACTATTAACTCCTGATTTTTCCGAAGTTTAACTATGAGAACTCCGGGAGGTTCCTGTTTGTTTGAGGTAGATTCTATTGGATGAAAATTCACTGGTATTATTTTTGAGTCTGTGCAAACGAAGTGATTTGTGGTGACATCTAAAGTACGATCAGAGCAACATCTGACTGCGAGATTTAAGTGTATATTTATCTTTGCTTCGTCTTCACCATCGTATTCGGACGGAAGCAAATAATCAGAAGCAGAGTCGCTAACGAGAGGTATCAATCCGAGGCGATGTGCTATAAATTCATCACATAGAACAGTTGAATTTTCAACAACCTCGACAAGATCGATTGCTACGGTTGGTACTTCTGCGATCGCGACTCGTCGAACAGCATTAGCTACACTTAAACAGGTATTTGAAAGCGTAAATTTCACAAAATCGCTATCAGCATCACGAATAATTATTCTTGGAGTATTTTGCACTGAGCAGGAGCTCATACCGTATGAAATATGTACTTAAGAATTAGATCTACGCAAGTCCTCTCAGAACTAACGTAGACTGATTGGAAATAATTACCTCTAAGGAGGTCTATTCTAGAAGAGTTTTTGTGTAAATTATAGAAGAGTTTTTGTGTAAACTGGTACCAGTTTTGTCGAAAATAAAAAATCGTCGAAATTAAAATTAATAATTACAATCGCTATTCAACGCCGCGTGGCGCATCCATTGACACCATTCGCGCCATGAACATCGTCCTATTAGATCATAGAAGGTGTCCGTAAACCCCTAAACATAATGACGCACGTAGTGGGCAAGAATGTGACCGTTGGTCGCGAAAGCCGCACTTTTGAAATTGTAATTGGCAATTTTTGTAATTCAATCGCTCAATCGCCGCCATGAGGAAAAACACAACGTCGAGAACGTCGTCAACGGCACCGAATAACAGCTCCATTGACGCCAGGAAGACGTCTCTTGTCCTTCTAAAGAGTATTCTAGAAGAAATTCTGCATATTCATGCAACCATGATCCAATATCCCCCATGCGTTCCTTCATAAAATTTATTTAAATAAAAAGTTACGATTTGGTAATTCACTTGCGCGCTCCTCGACGCGCCATCACGAAGATTATTCAAGCACGCGTTTGTCAGCGAGTAAAGTGATCACTAGTGGTACTTATTGCGTGGAGTTTGGT
>Ga0115011_10002422_pt1 | contig 12976 bp, 13 predicted proteins | sample TroAtlMetagenome_2_FD_88705 | JGI IMG/M metagenome (GOLD analysis project Ga0115011, IMG submission 88705) | Marine eukaryotic phytoplankton communities from Atlantic Ocean - Tropical Atlantic ANT8 Metagenome | ecosystem: Environmental > Aquatic > Marine > Oceanic | place: Tropical Atlantic... | reverse complement strand
GTCTGCATTAATGATTTGAATACCTTCTACCTGAGATGGAGACTCATGAAATGTTCCATAAACATCATGACCCTCTGAAATTAATCTCTTTGATAATCTGGAGCCTATGAAACCTCCTGCTCCGGTAACTAGAACTTTCATAAATTATCTGGATCATTAGATGATAAAAAATTTGATATTCCAAAAGATACTTTTAAGTATAATTTGAAATTACACAATATTCATCTTGGTAAAACATGATCCTTTTGCTAATGCAACAAAACAAGTAAACGATGCTTGTGATGTTTTAAAAATTAAGGATAAAGGAATTAGAGAATATCTTGCAATGCCAAACAAAGTTCTTCGTGTTAAAATTCCTGTAAAAATGGATAATGGAAAAATTCGTATCTTTACTGGATTTAGATCACAACACAACAATGATCGTGGTCCATACAAAGGTGGAATTAGATACTTTGATCCAGAAGGTGGCGTTCAATACATGGAACGTGAAGTAATGGCATTATCTTCTTGGATGACATGGAAATGTGCAGTAGTTGATGTTCCACTTGGTGGTGGTAAAGGTGCAATCTTTGTCAATCCAAAAAAAGACAAACTAAGTGATGGTGAATTAGAACGATTAACTCGAGGCTTTGCATATAAAATTGGTGAAATAATTGGACCTCAAAAAGATATTCCTGCACCAGATGTTTACACTACTGGAAGAGAAATGACTCAGATTATGGACACATGGAGTAAAATGAATGGTAACAAATATTCTCCTGGTGTAATTACAGGAAAACCAATTCCAATGGGTGGTTCACTAGCAAGAAATGTAGCCACTGGATTAGGTACTGCATATTGTGTTCGTGGTGCTGCAAAAATTCTAAAAATTAATCTTAAAGGTGCTAAAGTTGTTTTACAAGGATTTGGAAACGCATCAACTTTTGCAGGTGAATATCTTGAAAAGATGGGTGCAAAATGTATTGGAGCAAGCGATTCTAAAGGATCAATCATTGTTCCAAAAGGATTCAAAGTTAGTAAATTAATTGAACATAAGAAAAAGAAAGGATCTGTAGTTGGTTTCCCAGGAAGCAAAAAGGTAACTACTGAACAACTACTCACAACAAAATGTGAAATTTTAATTCCTGGTGCACTTGAAAACCAAATCGATGCTAAACTTGCAACCAAATTACAATGTAAAATAATTGGTGAAGCAGCAAATGGACCAACATTACCTGAAGCAGATCCTATAATTTACAAGAAAAAAATTATGGTTATACCTGATATACTTGCAAACTCTGGTGGTGTTTGTATTTCATACCTTGAATGGGTACAAAACAACATGGGATATTACTGGAGCTTTGATGAAGTTGCAGGAAAAATGGAGGCAAATATTGTTAGAGGTCTTAAAGACACTCACGATATTTCTAAAAAATACAAAATTGATATGAGACGTGCAGCAATGGTTCTTGCAGTTCAAAGAGTCATGGAAGCATTTGAACACAAAGGCATCTGGCCTTAAACAAAAATTTTGATCAAAGATTAATATAGCGAAAAATTTTTTCATCGATCGAATAATGTCTTTTGTAAAAAATACCTTTGAAGAAATTATCAATACTGATCATAAAGTTATAACTGAAGAGTCCTCGAAAGCAATTCTAAAGAAATATGGTGTAAAGGTACCTGGTTTTGCTCTAGCAAAATCTGCAGACGAAGCTGCAAAACAAGCAAAAAAACTTGGATTTCCATTAGTAATGAAAGTTGTATCTCCACAAATTCTTCACAAAACAGATGTTGGTGGAGTAAAAGTTGGAATTGATAATGTTGCTGATGTTAAAAAAACATTCAATGACATGTATGGTAGATTATCTAAAAAGAAAGGTGTCAACGTAAAAGGAATTCTTTTGGAAAAAATGGTTCCAAAAGGAGGTGTTGAATTAATTGTAGGTATACAAAATGACCCACAATTCGGACCAATGATTATGGCTGGATTAGGAGGAGTGATGACTGAAGTATTCAAAGATGTTGCATTTAGAATGTTACCAATCACAACATCTGATGCAAAATCAATGTTAGATGAACTAAAAGGTTCAAAACTTCTCAAAGGTTTCCGTGGAAGTGCACCAATTGATACAAACATGGTTGCAAAAGCGCTAGTTCAAATTGGAAAAATTGGTGTTGAAAATGCAAATTACATCAACAGTATTGACTTTAATCCTGTGATTGTGTACCCAAAATCTTACTTTGTAGTAGATGCAAAAATAATTCTCAATAAAGAACTAAGAAAGAATTCAATCTCAAAAGCAAAACCAATTATCGCATCAATGGAAAAATTCTTCACTCCAAAATCTGTTGCACTAGTTGGTGCATCTGCAACCCCTGGAAAAATTGGTAATTCTGTTCTTGATGCACTTGGAAAACAGGATTACAAAGGTAAAGTTTACCCAATTAATCCAAAACAAAAGAAAATTCTTGGTATCAAATGTTATCCATCATTAGAAGCAATAAAATCCAAAGTTGATCTTGTTGTTGTTTGTGTTGATCTTTCCGCATGTGGACCAATTATGAAGACATGTGCAAAAAAAGGAATTCATAATGTAGTAATTGTTTCTGGTGGTGGAAAAGAACTTGGTGGTGATAGAGCTGCAATGGAAGCTGAAGTTAAAAAATTATCATTAAAACACAAAATTCGTGTAATTGGTCCAAACTGTATTGGAATGTTCAATGCAGCAAATAGACTTGATTGTGCATTCCAAGGACAAGCAAGAATGGTTCGCTCAAAATTAGGTAACGTTGCATTCTTCTCACAAAGTGGAACTATGGGAATTAGTATGCTAGAAAGCGCAGATCTATTTGGTTTATCAAAAATGATTAGCTTTGGTAATCGTTCTGATGTTGATGAAGCAGACATGATTTGGTATGCTGCAAATGATCCTCAAACTAAGGTAATTGGATTATACGTTGAAGGCTTTGGTGATGGAAGAAAATTCATCAATACTGCAAAACGTGTTATGAAAGAAAAGAAAAAACCGGTAATCATCTGGAAGAGTGGACGAACTGCAGCTGGTGCAAAACAAGCTGCATCTCATACAGGCTCACTTGGAGGTTCTAATGCAATGATTATGGGTGCATTCAAACAAGCAGGAATTATCTCAGTTGATAGTTATCAAGAATTAGTTGGTGTTTTAAAGGCAATGGCATGGCAGCCAGCAGCAAAAGGCAATCGTGTTGCAATGACAAGTAATGGTGCAGGACCTATGATTGGCGGAATTGATCATCTAGACCGCTTAGGATTAACAATTGGAAAATTAGATTCAAAAACTCGTAAAAAAATCCAAAAACATTTCCCACCAACTGTTCCAATTCATAATGGAAATCCAGCTGATGTTGGAGGTGGTGCAACTGCAGGTGATTATAATTTTGTTCTTGAACAATTTTTGGCAGACAAAAATGTTGACATTGCAATGCCATGGTTTGTATTCCAAGACGATCCTCTTGAAGAAACAATTGTTAATTATCTGTCTGCACTTTCAAAGAAAAAGAAAAAGCCAATCTTGTGTGGTGGAAATGGAGGTCCATACACAGAAAAAATGATTAAACTAATTGAGAAACATAATGTTCCAGTTTACCAAGATCTTAGAACTTGGATAGCAGCAGCATCTGCACTTGCCCAATGGGGTAAAGTACGTGGAAAATAGACAACATTTAATTTTACATTCTATTCGTTTTCTAACATGTCAATGATTACAACAAGCAAAGATGAAGGCGTTTGTGTCGTAAAGATTAATCGCCCAACTAAGCTTAACGCTATGAATATTGACGTTGCCAAAGAAATTATCACTATATTTCAGCAACTCGATAAGGATGATAGTGTAAAAGTAATTGTTTTGACTGGTGAAGGCGATAAAGCATTCTCAGCAGGAGCTGACATTGAGTACATGTCAAAAATATCTGCTGATGAATCTGAGATATATGCAAAGCTCGGACAAGAAGTTACTGCAACTGTTGAAAATGTTTCAAAACCAACAATTGCTGCAGTAAATGGATTTGCATTAGGTGGAGGATGTGAAGTTGCAATGTCTTGTGACATTCGAATTGCATCTGAAAATGCAAGAATGGGCCAACCTGAAGTTACAATTGGAATTCCTCCTGGATGGGGTGGAACACAAAGACTGATGCGTATAGTTGGCATTGCAAAAGCAAAAGAGCTTGTCTATACTGGTAAAATGATCAAAGCAGCTGAAGCAAAAGAAATTGGTCTTGTCAATAATGTAGTTCCATTAGAATCTCTAATGGAAGAGGTTATGAACATGGCAAAAACTATTGCATCAAATGCTACACTCGCAGTTCGCATGTCAAAAACAGCAATTAACAAAGGAAGAAATGCAGATCTTGATACCGGATTAGGTGTCGAACTATTGGCTTGGAGAAACTGTTTCTCTGATCCTGATAGAGAAAAACGCATGGTGGACTTTGTTAATAAATCAAAAAAATAGATTAACTCTATTTTTCTTTATTTTCTTTATTACTACTCTACAAGGTGGCAAAAGCTTCTTATAATTTGAAAAATGCAAATTTGTATGGCAACTGAACAATCTCACGATGCAGCTCATGAATCACATGGTGATCATGGGTGTGGATGTGGTACAAATCACGAGGCTCATGCTGAACCTCCAAAACCACAACAAGCATCTGCAGAATTAGAACAACCTAAACCACAATCAGGTAAAGTGGTAACAATCACTCCAATGGCTGCTGAAAAAATTAAAGAATTCATGGCTGAAGAAGATGGTAACCCACAATTCCTAAGAATTTACGTTCAAGGTGGCGGTTGTTCCGGTCTATCATACGGAATGGGCTTTGAAAAAGAAGCTGAGGAAGATGATAACGTAATTGAAGAAAATGGTGTCAAAGTACTAGTCGATAGTATGAGCATTGATCATTTGAGCGGTGCAAACGTCGATTATATTGAAAGCCTAATGGGTTCTGGTTTCAAAATCAACAATCCAAATGTAACAAAATCTTGTTCATGTGGTTCTTCATTCAGTACTGAGTAGACATTTTTCTTTTCTCTATATTTTTCATTTAATTTATTCAAATCGTTTATAAATCTCAAATTATACCTCTGAATATTGAATATTAAGGAGATGATAAATAATTGCCATTTACAGGTATTGTCAAGTACGAAATTAAACTATCCTTCGAAGTTGATGGTCTTGTCGAACGAGCAGATATAATCGGAGCTATATTCGGACAAACTGAAGGTCTTTTGGGACCTGAGATGAATCTGAATGAACTGCAACGAGTATCTAAAGTCGGTCGAATTGAAGTAAATACATTCAGTACTGAAAATACTACTAAAGGTGACGCAAAGTTACCAATGAGTACTGATATTGATACATGTACATTAATCTCTGCAGCAGTTGAAAGCATAGACAAAGTTGGTCCGTTTGATAGCAACTTCAGATTAGACGATATTGAAGATGTTAGAGCAAACAAAAAACAAAAAATCTTAGAACGTGCTAAAGAGATTAAGCAAAAATGGTCTACAAACTCTGTAAGTGAAGGTCAAGAAATGCTTGAACAAGTTCATGAGAATAATTCTGAAAAAATTACAACATATGGTCCAAAAAAACTTCATTGCAGTACTGGAATCTTTGATTCCAAATGGGTTATTCTTGTAGAAGGTCGTGCTGATATTATTAACCTCTTAAGAGCTGGATATGACAATGCATTGGCTTTTGAGGGTGGAAGAATTGATGAATCAATCAAAGAATTATGTGAACAAAAAGACAAAGTTGTAGCATTTACTGATGGTGATAGAGCTGGTGGATTTATTCTAAAAGAGTTGAAATCTGTTGTACATATTGATGTTGAATTACGTGCAGACACTGGAATCGAAGTTGAAGAATTAACTCCAAAAAGAGTTGATGAAATTTTAAGTCCTGTAAAGAAAAAAATGGAAGAAGAATTATCTGCACCTGAAATCAAAAATGCGGATGACGGTCCTCTTGCAGAATTATGTAAAAACAAATTTTCAGATCTAGATGGATCTTTAGAAGCTGTTGCACTTGATTCAAGTGAAACTGAAATTTTTAAAGTTGCAATTCCTGAATTAGTTTCAAAAATTTCAGGTCAAACTGGAATAAAATATCTTATCTTAGATGGAATAATCACTCAAAGACTAGTAGAAGCTGCAAAAGCAGCTGGTGTTGAAAATATTATTGGTCACAGAACCGCAAAATTATCAGACTCTGATGGTGTATCATTAAAAACATTTAGAGAACTTGGTATAGCATCTAATTAATGACTGATCTAAAAACACAACATCTTCTAACTTTAGCACACATTTTATCCAAAGGTGGAAAACATAATTTTGTTAATATTACAACCACCTCTCTTGGAAAAGAAATAGGAAAATCTCAGCAATCGGCATCTTTACATCTAAAAGAATTAGAGTCTGGCGGATTCATTGAACGAATTCAATCTGGACGAAATCAATCAATAAAAATTTCTAATAAGGGATTTCTTGAGTTATCTACACTTCATAATCTTTTATCAAAATCAATATCCAAATCTCCTACCTCTCTAACTTTCACTGGTACCATAACTTCTGGAATGGGTGAAGGAGCATACTATATGTCAATGAAGGGCTACACAAAACAATTCAAATCAAAACTAGGTTATACTCCATACCCTGGAACTTTAAACGTACAGATTAAAGAAAAAAAATTCTCTGAAGCAATTGTACAATTGTCAAACTATGATGGAACAAAGATAAATCCATTTTCTGATGGTAAAAGGACATTTGGATGGGTAAAATGTTTCAAATCAAAAATAAACAACAAAGTTGATTGTGAATTAATCTTATTGGAACGAACTCATCATGATCCAACCATTGTTGAATTTATTTCAAAAAATAATATTCGAAAAGCACTAAAAATTTCTGAAAAATCAAATACTAAAGTAAAAATTGAAATTTTAGATAATCTTTCTTAAAGACCGTGAATATCTTTTCCATACTCTTTTTCAATTGTTGAACTTGAAGTTTCAGGTCTTGGAGATTCCAATCTGGCCACTTTAACATCCAAGTTAATTTTTTTGCATCCTTCTGTAATGAATTTCTCTTGATGAGTTTGATCATAACCTAATGCAATTATTTGCGGCTTTACCAAATCTACTGTCTTAAAGATATCTTCATCATTTCCAATTATGCATAAATCTACCATGTTTAATGATGAAACTAATTCTTGTCTTAACTGAGCATTATGCAATGGTTTACGTTTTTTCATTTTAACAGCTGTTTTGTCTGTGGCTATTACAACAACTAGCACATCTCCTAATTTTTTTGCAGCATTTAACGTATTGATATGTCCTGGATGAATTATATCAAAAACTCCTCCTGCCAAAACAATCTTTGATGAAGAATTCTGTATTTCTGATAATGTTTTCATATTATTTCCTGATGTATGTTCAATTTCAACTCATCGTTATCACATTTTTGGGTCAAAACCTTTTGCAATGCGTAGTGCATCAACTAAACCATCTGCATAACCTATGCTTAATACTGCATATTCCTTTTTCCCTTCTTTAAGAAAATTTTCTGCATCATCAATGTACAATTTTGCATTTATCAAAACGTCATCGTATTCTTTAAGATTCTCATAATGTGGTCTAATTTCCTCTAACGCTTCTCTTACCATTGGAACATATTTTTCAATCATCTGTTCCGAAATACTCTTGATATCTAATGAGTTGTCAATTGGTTCGTCCAAACACTCTGTAACAGTTTTGACCGCATCTGATTCTGTAAAATGTAATCTTCCAGGTATGATTATACTATGTGGAGAATCACCAAATTCTTTTTCAATCAAATTAGATATACGTCCTGAAATTATTTTCTGATTGTCCTTTCCAATTCTAGATGCTACTATTGCAAAAGTTTTTTCTGAAATCACTTTTCTGTTTTGTGTTTTTTCAACATCTAACAATAATGTCAGAGCATCTTTTGGATCTAAGAAAAATGATTTGTCTTCATTGTATTCAAGTAAAATTACTGAATGTGTTTTACTCAGTAAATTATCAAAAATAATATTGTATGGTGTGATAATTGACTTTGGATCATTCATGATGGTTAACACTTTTCCAACTTTGTAATAATGCAATCCAACTTCTCCAATTAACGATGAAACAATTGAAGATGAATGAATTGTTTTTGTCTTTATGTTCTCTCTCATTGCTCGTGTCTTTAATTCAAGATGTGTAGTGGCAATGTATGGATCACCGTATGAAATTAACACTGTTTCTTTATTTTTTGCATTCTCAAGAATTTCATTTCCATCTTCAACTACCCATCTTTTTGCGGTCTTGAATTCTCCATTTGATATATCTTCTAGCTGTTTTTTTTCAGTTTCTGAAATAGGACTAGTAAATGATTCCAAATATACAATTTCAGCATTTTTTATAACATCTAAGGTACTATCTGATAATTCTGAAATGCCAGAAATACCTAATCCAATAAACCACAGCATTATTTCGTTCTGTCATGTAGTCTTTTTAAATGGTGTAGTGATTTTTTCAAAATCTCTATTCCTTTTACAAATTCTTCAATCGAAACTTTTTCATCAATTGTGTGAGCTTCGTGAGGATCTCCTGGTCCATATGTGATTACAGGAATTTTTAATTGATTTCCTATTACGTTCATGTCTCCTGTACCTGTTTTTCTTATCAACATTGGTCTTTTCTTTTCTACATCCAAAACTGATAATGTTAATGCTCTTACTAATGGCGAATTATGTGCAGCTTCAAATGGTTCTGTTTCATCGATTACCGAATACAAAACTTCTATCTCTCTTTTTATTGATATTTCATTAACTATTTTGGTTATTTTTTCTTCAATATCATTACAATTCATATCTACTGGAATTCTTATGTCTAAAGTTGCTACGCATTCTTTTGGTGTTACATTATGACTTGTACCTCCACGAATTTCTGTAAGTGTTGCTGTAAGCATCATTCCTTTACTCTTGTTTTCTTGTCCACCTTCTAACGCATTTTTTAATTCTGTAGCAACTGATGATATTTCTTCTATCGCATTTTTTGCAAGCCATGGAGCACTTGCATGGGCACTATCTTTCACATTTACTCTGAGATTAATTGCCAATCGACCTTTGTAGGCAATTGTCACTTTTTGAATACTGCTTGGTTCTCCAAAAATTGCATAATCTACATCAGGTAGATTTTTCACCAAATTTTTTATTCCTGTGGCATTACCTTCTTCATCAACTGCTCCAACAAATGTCACTGTCCCTTCATTTTCTCCTATGCTTGCAGCAGCAAATAACATTGCAATTAGTGGGGCTTTTGCATCTGATGCACCTCTACCATGTAACATGTCTCCTTCAATTCTTACCTTGATTTTTCCTGGAACCACATCCATATGTCCACATAACATTATCTTTGGTTCTCCAGAACCTTTTGTTGCAATTAAATTTCCAACTTCATCTTGATGGATGTCTTTAAAACCTAAATCATCACATCTGTCAGCAAGAAAATCGGCTAATGCTTTTTCACTTAATGATGGTGTGTAGATTCGCAATGCTTTTTCTAAGGTTTTAATTGCATATCTGGAAGTTTCTAAATGTCCATCCATTATGCTAACCCCTTTACATGTTCTAGCATTAATTTTGGTATGTCTACGCCTGTAACCCTAACTACATTTCTAAATTCAGTTGTATTGTTTATCTCATGTACAACCATTCCCTTCTCATTACTTTCCATTAGGTCAATACCTACAATATCTCCAAATACTGCATCTTTTGCTTTAATGCATATGTCTTCTAACTCATTAGTAATTTCACAGGTTTCTGCTGAACCTCCCAAATGTGTATTTGTTTTCCAATTTCCATCTCCTGAATTTCTGTATATTCCAGCTGCAACATTATCGCCTATGACAATTACACGAATGTCTCGTGGTGGACGTTGCACAAACTCTTCTAGAAAATGAATGTGATGTATTGGGTACATTGCCTCTCTTCCTTCTATAATTCCTTCAGCTGCATCCATATCATTTAGTTTGGAAACCATTCTTCCCCAACTACCTACTGTTGGTTTGATAATTTTTGGAAATCCATGTTTTTCTAATGCCTCTAATGCAGAATCTTTTGAAAATGCAACTGTTGCATCTGGAGTTGGGACTCCTGCCTTTTGTAATAACATATGTGTGAATAACTTATTTCCTGCAAAGATACCTGTATTCAAACAATTTACTACTTTTGCACCTTGACCCTCAAGAGCTGCAGTTGAGTGTAAGTTTCTATAATAACTGACACATCTTTGCAGTACTGGTCCATCTAAACAATTTTCCTCATTCAAATCCAAAAACAATTTTTTACAATCTACCATGTCTACTGTGATATCATTTTTCTTTGCAGATTCAATTAGTAATTTTTCTTCAAGACGGATTGTATCGTAAAGGATTGAAATTTTGCTGGTCACTGTCCCCAATCCTCTCCGACTGTCTGAGCTGGTTTTAGCTCAAAACCTTCGGATGCTTTGCTAAGTTCAAAACTTGCGCCGCAATCTGGACAGGTGACAATTTCGCCTTCTACTGCATCGTCAGGAATACCTATGTTTGCATCACATTCAGGACAACTTGTCATTTTTACCTATTTTTCCTCTCTTTTTTCATCCTTAATTATTTTCCGTTCAAGGCGGTCCTCTAATGGAATCTCTAAAACATCTCCCATTCTTAGATTTTTTAACCCTGCTGCAACCTTTTTTGCAGTTTCAGGATCTTTACTAATTCCTAATAATGACATGAGGTACCCTGCACCTGTTTTACCTGCTAATTCTCCAAATACTATTTTTCTTCTATTTCCAACTACTCGTGGTGGAATTGGTTCATAGGCCGCTGGATTATTTAGTATCGCAGCCAAATGGGTTCCTGCTTTATGCTTGTATGCTGATGAACCAACAATTGGTTTTGAATCGTATGGCTGAATTGTAGTGTATTGTTCAATGAGTCTTGAAAGATCTGCTAGCATATCTAATCTAAAATCATTTGGAGATTTGAAGAGATATGTCAAGGCTACTGCCACTTCAGCTAATGCTGGAATTCCTGTTCTTTCACCAATTCCATCAATTGTTGTATGAATTTGATCAACTCCTGCATCACATGCTGAAAATGCATTTGCTAGTGCAAATCCAATATCATTATGTACATGAACATCAAGTGGTGTTTTTATTTCAGAACGAATTCTCTTAACAAAATTATACATTCCAATTGGTCTCATTATTCCAACAGTATCTGGTAAACTAATTCTATCTACGCCCGCATCCTCAATTTCTCTACATAATTTTAATAAAAATTCTGGATCTGCTCTACTACCATCTTCTACTGTAAATCTAATTTTCAATCCATGATCTTTTGCATAAGTAACTGTATCAACTGCACGTTCTAATGCTTCTTCCCTTGTTATTCGTAATTTATCTTTTAGATGAATATCTGATATTCCTAGATATGCTGCTACCCATTTTGCATCACATGATAATGATGTATCGATATCTTGTCTTAATGCTCTTCCATGTGAAACAATATCTGCTTTTAATCCTTGTTGAATTATTGTTTTCGTAGCTTCCTTATGATCAGGTGAAACTACTGGTGAAATTTCAATTTGATCAACTCCAAAGTAATCGAGCATCCAAGCTATCTGAATTCGTTGCTTGTTTGTGAATGAAACTCCTGGATGTTGTTCACCTTCACGTAGTGTTGAATCCAATATTCGAATTTTTTTTGGAGTTTCTTCATATGCGTTATACATGTCTGCATAGTGATTCGGATCAGTCATTACTAATTTCGTTGCAATAAATCATTAATATAAACATAATCGTACTATCTTCGCAGATATTCAATCATTTATGATCTAATTTAGTATGATTTTAAAATATTGTATCGATTTTCGTTTATCTTATTGTTCTTAGAATAATTACCGTGTTTGTATCAATTACGCCTGGTATTTTTCTTAACTCATCAATTGCTGCATTAATTTCTGTTATGCTTGGTGCTTTTATTATAACACTGATGTCATATTGTCCTGTTATTTCATAAACTGTCTTTACTGCATACAATTTTGTTAATCGCGATGACACCTTTGATGTATCTGTAGTTGAATCAACAGAAATTAAAACAATTGCACTTGTAGAATTTATTTCTCCCATTTCGATTGTAAATTTCTCGATAACTTTGTTATCTACTAAATTCTTTACTCTTCTACGAACTGCAGATTCTGAAAGCTTTAATTTTTTACCAATTTCTACAAATGATTCTCTAGAATCATTTCTCAAATATTCTAAAATTTTTTCGTCTATCTTATCCTTGAGCATTTTTCCGTTTCTCCTCATTAGTAAATAATACATCTAGTATTTCTAAAGATTTTGTTACATCTGCTTCTGTTATTACTAATGGTGGGAGTAATCTCAGAATATTTCTTCCTGAATACAATAAAAGCAATCCCTTTTCAATACCTTCCATTAGTATGTCTCTCACTTCAAATTTTAATTCTACTCCAATCATTAATCCTTTACCTCGAACTTCCCTAATTACTGGATGCTTCTCCTTTAATTTCTCCAATCCTTGTCTGAATAATTCTCCCATGTTTGCTGAATTCTCTACAAGTTTATCCTGTGTTAAAGCCTGCATTGTAGCAATTCCTGCTGCACATGATAATGGATTTCCTCCAAATGTTGATGAGTGTTCTCCTTTTGAAATACAATCTAAAATTTCTGGTTTCACTAATGTTGCACCCATTGGAACTCCTCCTGCAATTCCTTTTGCTAAACATAGTATGTCTGGTGCTGTATTCCAGTGTTCATGTGCCCACATCCTTCCAGTACGTCCTAATCCTGCCTGTATTTCATCAAAAATTAACAATATTCCTTTTTCATCACATAACTTTCTAACATCTTGTAAAAATCCATCAGGCGCAACATGTATTCC
>Ga0115011_10002421_pt1 | contig 12976 bp, 8 predicted proteins | sample TroAtlMetagenome_2_FD_88705 | JGI IMG/M metagenome (GOLD analysis project Ga0115011, IMG submission 88705) | Marine eukaryotic phytoplankton communities from Atlantic Ocean - Tropical Atlantic ANT8 Metagenome | ecosystem: Environmental > Aquatic > Marine > Oceanic | place: Tropical Atlantic... | reverse complement strand
TTTTATTTTTAACCTTATCTTTTTTCTTTTGTTCTTGAGCTGATAAATCATCTTTAGGATTTTTGCCTGGAGCATCATTTTTCTTTTTTCTGCTTTTATCATCTACATAATTTTGTAAATTATAATCAGGGTCATTTAAATACCTTTCTGTAGTGAAATATGTTTCAGGATCATCTAAACCTCCTCCATCAGCTCTAAATTTTTCCATATCAATTCCAAGTTCTTCACATAATCTTCGTTCATTTACTCTATCTGTTCTCCATTTAGAATATGCCATTGCTTGCTCCCAACTAATTCCTACTACAGGGTAATTATTGTAAGCTGGATGTCTAAAATACATTTCAACTAAAGGTTCATTGTAACTGAATTTACTTCTCCATACAGTAGTGTCAGGAAGACTATTTTCGTAAAGATGATAATATTCATCATTATCTCTAGAGTTTCCTTCTGTTCCGGCGCCAGCAAAAACTAATTTCATCCAATCGGTGTATTCTCGATATTCTACATTTGTAATTTCTGATCGATCCATCCAAAAAGAGCTTACTGTTACAGGTCTAGGTTTTGTAGATGTGCCATCTAACATTATGTTTTCTTCTGTTTGTCCCATTGTAAAGGTCCCGCCTTCAATGAAAACCATCCCTTGTACAGGAGGTTGAAAACCCTTATATTTTAGATTGACTTCAAATCCTCCCCAATCTCTATCATTATAAGCCCATCCTGTTTTAGATGATGCTGCCTTTTTTCCTGATTTTGGGCCACGTTGAGAACTAGAACAACTTAGAATAAACAGTGAAAGTATAATAAGACCCGAAATTAAGCTTTTATTTTTCATTTTTTGTAATCTTATATTATTAATAATAACTCATTCTTTTTAAGAAATATTGCACAATTTACTAAAATAATTAAAACTTAGGACATTTTATAGGATTAAGAATAATCTTTTTTGGTATGCAGGGTAATTGTAGTCTTAATGATATCTCGTGAGCACCTCCTGTGGAGTTGCTTAAACTAGATACTGTAAAATCATAACTATAACCTATTTTTATTGCCTCTTTTTGAAAGCCAACAATAAAAAATACTGCATCTGAATTTGAAAAACTTCTCCTATATCCCAACCCCCCAGAAATAATATTATTTGTTACTGATGCACCTATATTTATTTGTTCGGTCTCTGCTTGTTGTTTAAAAAGGAAATTAGGAATCAAGTATGTTGACCCAGCAAAAAGACCTGTAGTTTGTGTAATCGCCTCATTTAATTTAATCACAGCTCCACCATGTATTGTCTTCTTCATAGATAATTTGCTATTTACTAGAAACGCATCTTCTGGTTCAGTAATGTGATGCGCAACAAGGCCTAGAAAAAAAGAGTTAGTTGAAATTAGGGTCCCAACTGAAATATCCATATAACTTTTAGATATGATACCAGAATTCATAATATCATCTTGTGTTGGATAAACAAATCCGGCAATTGGGTCAATTTGATCGCCAAACCATAAATTAGGATCTAAACTTCTTTGATTTGAGCCTATTTGAAAGCCTGTTAATAAATCTATTTTTCTTGCTATTTTAGTATGATAAGAATAAATTAAATTAACAGAGGTACTTTTGATTACTCCATTTCCGGCATCATCATGCAATACACTTAAACCTATTCCTCCATGAATTGGGTCTAAGGTTAAGTCAAAGGAAAAACTATATGTTTCAAAATTACCAGGTAACATTGGCCATTGATTTCTATAGTTTGTAATAATTCTAGGACAATATTCTCCACCAGCAAGAGCAGGGTTTAAATATACAGGATTAGCATAATATTGTGTAAAGTGTGGGTCTTGTCCATAGGATAAAAAAACAATACTAAATAGCGATAAAAAAAATAAGATATTTTTTCTCATTATTACTGTTTAATAATTAGCGTGTAAGTACAATTATACAAAAAATAGGTAACCTATTATAAAATTTAAACTATAAATAATGTAAACAATAGTAAAAACTTATAATAGAATTTTGTAATATTCGTTTTAGAATTTTAAATACATATTAAAATATCTATATGCGTATTAATATTTTTTTTATTTTTTTTATTCTTTCATGTATTCTTTTTTCTCAAGAAAATTTTCAAGAAATTAAATTAAATGAGCCTAAAAAAATAACTTTTAATAATCAGGAATTTATTGTGCCTAATATATTAAATGGCGTTTATATAGAGGAAGAAAGTAGATATTTATATTATTTTAAAAAAATTCCAATTGATTACTCTGAATTTGATGTTTTGATTAACAATATTGAGTATAATACTTTAGACCCTATTTACTCGTCTATTAACCTTCCTGCTAATTTAGATTATGAGTATTTTTTAATCACTGAAAAAAAACAAAAATTTTTAGGTTTAAAAATTTTCCCCTATGTGCAAAAATCTAATGAAAAATTTATATTAAAATCATTTAATATAGATGTGAGTCCTAAAAAGAATCAGCCAATTGAAAATAAAAGAGCTGTAATTAATAACTCTGTTTTATCTAATGGTCAATGGTTTAAAATTGCGGTAGAAGAAGATGGAGTATATGCTATTAATAAAGAATTTCTTAATTCTTTAGGCATTGATTCAGATTTTATTGATCCCAAAAAAATTAGAATTTTCGGTGGTCATGTAGGCATGCTTCCAGAAGAGAATATAATTCCGAGAGTAGATGATTTAGAGGAGATTGCTGTGTATTTTTCAGGGGATGATGACGGCTTATTTGAAGAAGATGAAGAATTGTTATTCTATGGAAAAAGCCCACATATATGGGAACTTCAGGAAGATTCAAATAATTTTTTTCATAAACAAAATATTTATTCAAATCAAACTTATTATTTTATAACGATAAATCAAGGAACACATAAATCAGTAGAAAACATAGGTTATTCACTGGAAGATATTTTTACATTTTCTGAACCTCAAATAAGAGATATTTATGATTTTAAGGAGAGAGTTTTTCATGAAAGAGAATTGTATAATTTGGTTAGTACAGGCCAGCAATGGTTTGGTGATTATTTTGGAGGGATTAATCAATTATTACTTAATTTAGAAAGTGGAAATATTATTTTGAAAGATTCTATTTTTTTTAGAGCCAGAGTTGCAGCTAGATCTTCAATCCCTTCAAATTTTGAATTTTATTTACCATCAGTAATTAATAATTTTTGTGTTATTGATGTGCCTGCAGAAAATTCAGATGATTATTATTATGAAGCAGTAGAAAAATCTTTAACTCTAGATATTGAATCAGGTAAATTTTTTTCAAATAATTGGGATGGGAGCTTAATTATAAATTATAATAATAATGGTAATCCTTCAGCTTTAGCTTGGTTAGATTTCGTTGAATTAAGCTTTACTAAAGATTTACAGTATTTTTCGCAATCTAATCAATTGAATTTTAACGCGTTTCCTTCAACAGCGCATCAATTAGATTTATTTCATTTACCATTAGAGACATATTTAGCATTTGATGTAAGTAACCCTTTTGAAATGAAAAAATTAGATTTATATAATTCAAATTTAATTAATATTGATTCAAATAATGAACATTATATATTTGCGCAAAATATTGAAAATTTTTCAGAGTATGTATGTATTAAGGAAGATTCGTATAAAACACCTATTTTTATTGAAATAATTCCTAATCAAAATTTACATTCTTACACACAAGCTGATTTAATTATTGTTACACATAGCGATTTTTTAAATCAAGCTAATAGATTAGCTGAATTTCATCAAAATTATGATGGAATTAATGTAATAGTTGTTACAGACAAACAAATTTATAATGAATTTAGTGCAGGATCACAAGACCCTGTTGCAATAAGAGATTTTGTTAGAATGTTATATAATAACGCAATCAATCAGAGTGATTTACCTAAGAATTTATTATTGTTTGGGGACGCTTCATTTGATTATAAAAATATTTTGTCTAATAATACAAACTTTATTCCAACCTTTCAGTCCTATAGGTCTGATAATATCAAGTTGTCTTATTGTTCTGATGATTTTTTTGGAATGTTAGATGATAATGAAGGTAGTGGATCTACATTAATATATGATTTAATGGATATTGGGGTAGGTAGAATACCAGTACAGACTAATAATGAAGCTGAAGAAGTTATAGATAAGATAATTAATTATTCCTCTGTTTCTAGTCGGGGTGATTGGAAAAATAATATTTGTTTTGTTGCTGATGATGTAGATGATACTTGGGAAATAAACTTGATGATTCATGCAGATGCTTTAGCAACAAAAGTTGATACATCCTATAATTGGGTGAATATAGATAAAATTTATACTGATGGATATCAACAAATTTCTACAGCTGGGGGAGAGAGATATCCTGAGGCTCAAGATGACTTAATTGAGTTAGTTAATCAAGGTGCATTAATTATTAATTATATTGGTCACGGAGGAGAGGTTGGCTGGGCTTCTGAAAGAATTTTAGAATTAAGTGATATAAATAATTTTGAAAATTTTGATAATTTAGCCGTTTTTATTACAGCTACATGTGAATTTTCTAGATTTGATGATCCTGCTAGAATTTCCGCAGGAGAACAATTATTATTAAATCCAAATGGTGGAGCCGTTTCATTGTATAGTACTTCTAGAACTGTAAATGAAAGTAGTGCATATTATATTGCAGATGCACTATACAATTATATTTTAGACACGGAACAAAATCTTACTATGGGTGAGATAATGAGAAAAGCAAAAAATGATCCTTCTTTAGGTGTTACAGTTAATAAACGAAAATTTGCTTTTTTAGGTGACCCTGCATTAAAAATATCTTATCCGAAATATAGAGTTCAAACAGATCAAATTTTTTTAATAGGAAATGATAAAGAAAATAATATTTCATCAGACACTATTAACGCATTAAGCAGAGTAAAGGTGTTAGGCAAGATTAGTGATGAAAATGAAAAAAAAGCACCTTTAAATGGAATTTTATATATTACTGTTTTTGGTAAAAAGGATGTCCAAAATACATTAAATAATAATGGTTTATTAGAAAGTCCTTTTTCTTTTGAAATACAAAATGATGTTATATACAAAGGAAAGGTTGATGTGATTAACGGAGATTTTGAATATGAATTTATTGTACCTAAAGATGTGCCTATTGATTATGGGCAGGGTAAATTGAGTTATTATGTTAATGATCTTGATTTAGGTGATGGAACAGGTTATTTTGAAGATTTTTTTGTGGGGGGATTAAATTCAAATCCTAATTTAGATAAATTAGGTCCTGAAATCCAGTTATTTATTAATGATACTACATTTGTTTCAGGTGGTTTTACAGATGATTCGCCTGATTTATTAGGTGTTTTATATGATGATTCTGGAATTAATACAGTTGGAACAGGAATAGGTCATGATTTAGTTGCTATTTTAGATGGTGTTACAAATAATCCTTACATACTTAATGACTCCTATGAAGCAGATTTAAATACTTTTCAATCTGGGCGAGTTAGTTTTTCATTTTCAGATCTTGAAGAAGGAGTTCATACGTTAAGTTTAAAAGCTTGGGATGTTCATAATAATTCTAATTCTAAACAAATATCATTTATTGTTGCTAAATCAGAAGATATAATTTTGGAACATGTGTTAAATTATCCAAATCCATTTTCAAATTTTACTAGATTTTCTTTTGAACACAATAGGCCAAATGAAGTAATAGATGTACTTATTCAAGTTTTTTCAGTTAGCGGTAAACTAGTAAAAACTTTATCTAATGAAATTATTAATAATGGTTATAGGGATGACTCAATAGTTTGGGATGGATTTGATGATTTTGGAGATAAGTTAGCTAAAGGAGTTTATCTTTATCGTGTAGTTTTAAAATCAAAAAATGATGGATCTAAGGTTGAAAAATTTGAAAAACTTGTAATATTGCAATAGTTTTTACGTTTTAATCGCTTAACTACTTAACAAATGAAAAATTTTTTCTATTTCTTTATTCTTTGTTTATTGAATAAATCTGTTGCACAAACAACATCCTTTGGAGAAAACTTGAATACTATAACTTCTGCAGTGCCCTTTTTAACTATTTCTCCAGATTCTAGAGCAGGCTCCATGGGTGAAGTTGGGGCAGCTACATCTCCCGATGCACATTCAATACACTGGAATTCGGCCAAGCTTGCCTTTCTTGAAGAAGCGGGTGGATTTTCAATTTCATATACACCATGGTTAAGTAAATTAGTGCCAGATATTTCTTTATCACACCTTTCGGGTTTTTATAAACCAAATGAAATTAGTGCAATAAGTGCTAGTTTGCGTTACTTTTCTCTAGGAAATATACAGTTTACTAACGATCAGGGTGATCCAGTTGGTGAATATGACCCAAATGAATATGCATTTGATTTAGCTTATTCTATGAAATTATCCAAGCAATTTTCAGCGGGTTTGGCTATGAGGTATATTTACTCTAATCTTACAGGAGGTATTTTTGTAGAAGGCCTTCAAACTGAAGCAGGAAAATCGTTTGCAGTAGACTTAGGGACCTATTTTCAAAGTAATTTATTAGATATTAATGGTTTAGAGTCTCAGTGGGCTGCGGGCATGAATATTTCAAATATAGGTGGTAAAATTTCTTATACTCAATCAGGAGATGATGATTTCTTACCTATGAATCTAAAGATAGGAACCAGATTAAGTACTAAAATAGATGACTATAATGAATTTGCTGTGGCATTTGATATTAATAAATTATTAGTTCCAACACCACCAGTATATGCTGTAAATGATTCAGGGCAGCCAGTAGATATTAATGGTAATACAGTACAAATAGGTAGTCCAGAGCACCATATTCTTGCAGGGATGAATCCAAATGTTGGTGTAATTCAAGGTGTTTTTCAATCTTTTTATGATGCTCCAGGTGGAATAGAAGAAGAATTAAATGAACTAATGTATTCTATTGGTGGGGAATATTGGTATGATAAGCAATTTGCTTTTAGATTTGGATATTTTTTCGAGCATGAAACTAAGGGAAATAGAAAATATTTTACAATAGGATCTGCTTTAAAATTAAATGTTTTTCAAATAGATTTTGCATATCTAATACCAGCTAATTCTAGTGTTAGAAGTCCATTAGAAAATACAATGCGATTTTCATTGGTATTTAATCTAGATCAATTTGATAAAGAAAAGTTGTTTCAAAGAAACTCTCAGATAGATAACGAAAATCAAAAAAAATAAATGAGTTTTAGAGTTGGCATAGGATTTGATGTACATAGATTAGAAGAAGGTCAGTCTCTAATATTGGGAGGTTTAAATATTAGTCATAATAAAGGAACAGTTGCTCATTCTGATGGAGATGTGCTAATTCATGCATTATGTGACGCTTTATTAGGAGCATTAAGTTTGGGGGACATTGGTCTTTTATTTCCAGACACAGAACCCAAGTTTAAAGGAATTGATAGTCAGTTGTTATTTATTGAAGTGCTTAAGAAGGTTTATAATAAAGGTTTTAAAGTTGTTAATCTGGATATAACCTTGGTTTTAGAAAAACCAAAAATCCAATCTTTTATTGTAAAAATGAGAAAAGAATTATCAAAGTATAGTGATAATATTATTCCTGGATTTAATAAGATTGAACTTGAAGATATTAGTATTAAAGCAACAACAAATGAGAAGCTGGGATTTATTGGTAGTGAAGAAGGTGTGGCGTGTCATAGTGTAGTATTACTTCAAAAAGTATAAATTATTTAGTATCATATACATTGTTTTGGCTATAAATTATATCATAATTTCCATATATTTGGTGTTGTTAAATATTTAAAACGACCTCAATGAAAAATCAGGTATATCTTAATTGGTATGAAGAAATGCTTCTTTGGAGAAAATTTGAAGAGAAGTGTGCAGCTATGTATATTCAACAAAAAATCAGAGGTTTTTTACATTTATATAGTGGTCAAGAGGCTGTTTTAGCTGGTTCCGCTCATGCCATAGACATCAAAAAAGATAAAATGATTACTGCTTATAGGTGTCATGTACATCCTATTGCAATGGGTTTGGATCCAAAATATATTATGGCAGAATTATTTGGTAAAGTAACAGGATCTTCAAATGGGAAAGGGGGGTCGATGCATATTTTTTCTAAAGAATATAATTTTTACGGAGGGCATGGAATTGTGGGAGGTCAAATACCTTTAGGTGCAGGAATAGCTTTTGCTGATCAATATAATAATAATGGCGGAGTAACTTTATGTTATATGGGAGACGGAGCTGTTAGGCAAGGTTCTTTACATGAAACTTTTAATATGGCTATGAATTGGAATATACCAGTAGTTTTTATTTGTGAAAATAATGGTTATGCAATGGGTACTTCTGTTGAACGAACTGCTAATCATGCTGATATATGGAAGTTAGGTTTAGGATATGAAATGCCATGTGAACCTGTAAATGGGATGAGTCCAGAGGATGTCTATAAATCTGTTAAAAAAGCTGTCGATAGAGCAAGGAAAGGTTTGGGGCCATCATTTTTAGAGGTCAGAACATATAGGTATAGAGGTCATTCTATGTCAGATGCACAACATTATAGAACCAAAGATGAGGTTAATAAATACAAAGATAAGGATCCTATAGATCATGTATTAAATATCCTATATAAGAAGAAAATTGTTGATGAAAAAAAATTGGATATAATACATGCTAGAGTTAAAGAAAAAATTCAAGAATGTGTTGACTTTGCTGAATCTTCATCGTTCCCTGATAAAGAGGATTTATATAAAGATGTTTATAAAGAAGATTATAATTTTATAATGGATTAAAATGGCGGAAGTAATAAAAATGCCGAGATTAAGTGATACAATGACTGAGGGCGTTGTAGCTAAATGGCATAAAAAAGTAGGTGATGTCATTAAGGAGGGAGATTTATTAGCTGATATTGAAACAGATAAAGCTACTATGGAGTTTGAGGCATTTCAAGAAGGCGTTTTATTACATATTGGTGTTAATGAATCAGAATCTGCTCCTGTAGATTCAATACTTGCAATACTTGGTGAGAAAGGTGAGCAAATTGATAGTTTATTAAGTCAAGAAAACATTTCAGAAGAAAATATTGATAAAAAACATGAAGAAACGGTAGAGGTTGAAAAAAATGATTTGGATAAAAAAGATGTCACAAAAGAAGATTCTCAAATTGATAAAAAAATTAATTATAATAAAGTTAAAGCTTCACCTTTAGCTAAAAAAATTGCTAAAGAAAAAGGATTAGATATAAATCAAATTGAAGGTTCAGGAGAAAACGGTCGAATTATAAAAAGAGATTTAGAGAATTTAGATATACAACAATCTAATTTTTATAATAGAGAAGATTTGATAAGTAAACAACCTATTTCTCAAATGAGAAAAGTTATAGCAAACAGACTTTCAGAGTCTAAGTTTTCTTCTCCTCATTTTTATTTAACATCTGAAATAGATGTTGAAAATTTAATAAGTTTAAGACAAAATGTAAATAAAAATTTAGATACTAAAATTTCATTTAATGATATAATTATTAAAGCAGTTGCCTTTTCTTTATCAAAACATCGAAATATAAATATTTCTTGGGGAGAGGATCATATTATTTTGAATGAAAATATTAATATAGGAGTAGCAATAGCTGTTGATGAAGGTCTATTAGTGCCTGTTATTAGAGATGCGGATAAACAAAATATTTTAGATATTTCTCAAAAAATTAAAGAATTTGCAGAAAAAGCTAAAAGTAAAAAGCTAGGTTTAGATGAATTGTCAGGAAACACTTTTACTGTATCTAATTTAGGGATGTTCGGGATAGACGAGTTTACAGCTATTATTAATCCTCCTGATGCCTGTATTTTAGCAGTTGGAGCTATAAAGCAGAAACCTGTTGTTAAAAATAATGAAATTGTAGTTGGACATACAATGAAAGTAACTCTTTCATCTGATCATAGATTAGTAGATGGAGCAGAAGGCGCAAAATTTCTAAAAACATTAAAAACAGTTTTAGAGAGTCCTTTTTTAATGATATAAATTATTGCGAATGGTTCAAAAATATATGAACGATTTTTTCTCAACAAATAAGCATTTAAGAAAATTACCAGATCATTTATTACAGTATATTGTAGACCAAGATTACACGAAATATACGAGTGTGGATCAAGCTGTTTGGAGATATGTAATGAAAAAAAATATTGATTATTTACCAAAAGTTATTTTTGGAAATTACATGAATGGTTTAAAAAAAGCAGGTATTACAATAGAAAAAATCCCCGATTTATATGGAATGAATAGAATTCTTCAGGATGTAGGATGGGCAGCAGTTTGTGTAGATGGATTTATACCTCCACAAGCATTTATGGAATTCCAAGCTCATAAAGTTTTAGTAATAGCTGCAGACATTAGACAAGTGAAACATTTAGAATATACACCTGCTCCGGATATTTTACATGAAGCCGCTGGTCATGCTCCAATTATTCCAGATGAAAAATATTCTAAATATCTTCAACTTTTTGGTCAAATAGGAACAAATGCTTTTTCGTCATCTACAGATTTAGAGTTATTTGAAGCCATTAGAACTTTGTCTATTTTAAAAGAAGCTCCAGGGGCTTCAAAGAAAGAAATTGAAGAAGCTCAAGATGATGTAGAGGTTATTCAAAAAAAAGCTCAAAATGAAGAATTATCTGAGATGTCAAAAATTAGAAATTTACATTGGTGGACAGTAGAGTATGGATTAGTGGGTACTTTAAAAAATCCAAAAATTTATGGAGCAGGCTTATTGTCTTCTATTGGAGAAAGTGAATGGTGTATGAGCGATTCAGTTAAAAAAGAACCTTATAATTTGAACGCATGTAAGGTTCATTTTGATATTACTAAGCCACAGCCTCAATTATTTGTAACACCAGACTTTGATTATTTAATTACTATTTTAGAGGAATTTTCTTCTAAAATGGCTTATAGAAAAGGTGGGATTAATGGATTGAAAAAGGCAATAAATTCATCTGAAATTTCCACTTTTCAATATGAAAATGGTATTCAAGTTTCTGGGTTTGTTTCGAGAATAATTACAGATGAAGATACTTTAGTTTATATAAAAACAAATGGACCGACAGCTATTTCACATAGGAATAAACAACTTTTTAATCATAGTTCTTCTGACCATCCTGATGGTTTTGGAGCACCATTAGGTAGAGTAATTAATTATAATATTAATAATCTAACAGTTCAAAGTTTATCAGAATTAGGGATATTAAAAAATAAAAAAATAATATTTAAATATGACACTGGTTTATTATTAGAAGGAAGGTTAATAAATTATACACAAGATAATAATAATATCTTGATTTTATCATTTACGGATTGTCAGATAAAATATAAAAATGAATTTTTATTTGAAAAATCTTGGGGTAATTATGATTTGATTATTGGAGAAAAAATTGTTTCCTGTTTTCCTAGATCCGCAGATTCTAAATCATTTGATCAAAAAAAATATATTTATCAAAGTGAAACAATAAAAGTTAATTATACTGATTTAGAAAAAGATTATCATTTATTATATCAAGAGGTTAGAGATATTAGGGATGAAAAGATGGACATCGATAGATTAAAACAAATCTTTCAATATTTAGAAGAGAAGTCTAGTGAGGAGTGGTTACTGATTTTAGAGATTGTTGAATTAGCTAAAAATATAGATAACACTTTATTTAATAAAGGAAAGGATTATTTAGTTAAATTATCTCATCAAAAAAATAGTATAAAAAAGTTAATTTTAGATGGCTTAAATATTTTATGAAAAAAATTTTAATTACAGGCGCAAGTCAGGGAATAGGATTTGAGTTAGCAAAAACATTTTCAAAAACGGGTAATGCAGCATTATATTTAGTGGCTCGTGACAAAAAAAAATTACAAAATTTACAATTTGAAATAAAAAAAATAAATCCAAATATTGTTTCATATATTATGAATATTGACTTAACTAATCCAGAGGCAATAAAGATTTTGATGGAAAATATTAAAAACAGATTTGGTTATCTAGATATTATAGTTAATAATGCAGGCACATTAGTTAAAAATGATTTTAGTAAGATTTCAAAGAAGCAATTAGAATATACTTTTAATGTGAACTTTTTTGTTCCATTTTTAATTACGCAAGAATCAATTCCGTTATTATCTAAAAATGCACATACTGTATTTATTAGTAGTATAGGTGGTGTAAATGGAACTAAAAAATTTCCGGGATTATCTGCGTATAGTTCTAGTAAAGGAGCTTTAATTACATTAACAGAATGTCTTGCAGAAGAGTTTCAAACAAATGAAATTAGATTCAATTGTTTAGCATTAGGCGCTGTTCAAACTGAAATGTTAAGTAAAGCTTTCCCTGAATATAAAGCTCCTTTATCAGCAAATGAAGTAAGTACATTTATTGTAGATTTTTGTATTAATGGGGGTAAGTATTTTAATGGAAAAGTAATACCATTAGCTTTAACTACTCCTTAAAATTTAGTTGTTTTATATAAAACTTGGTTGTATATTAGCTGCCATTTTGTGTTCTTTATGTTAATTAATATATTGAAGTCTCGTAGCTCAGCTGGTTAGAGCGCTACACTGATAATGTAGAGGTCGGCAGTTCAAGTCTGCCCGAGACTACAATTAAATTATAAATGGGGGATTAGCTCAGCTGGCTAGAGCGCCTGCCTTGCACGCAGGAGGTCGTCGGTTCGACTCCGACATTCTCCACTGAAAAACTCCACTAAATTAGTGGAGTTTTTTTATTATATTGATTGTAATTTTTTTTGATTTAACTATTATGGTAAAAATATATACATTTTGTTTCTTTTTTTTTCATTTCCTTGCACTCTTCTCCCAAGAGAATTATTTAAATAATTCAAAAAGTGAAATAAATCTAGAAGATGCAGTTTTAAATCGTTGGGATTTTTACCCAGAAAAGGTCTATGACTTACAATGGAATAATGAAATAGATTTTTTCAGCTTTCATGCTGA
>Ga0115011_10002419_pt1 | contig 12982 bp, 13 predicted proteins | sample TroAtlMetagenome_2_FD_88705 | JGI IMG/M metagenome (GOLD analysis project Ga0115011, IMG submission 88705) | Marine eukaryotic phytoplankton communities from Atlantic Ocean - Tropical Atlantic ANT8 Metagenome | ecosystem: Environmental > Aquatic > Marine > Oceanic | place: Tropical Atlantic... | reverse complement strand
TAGTTCTTCCCAAATTAATTCTAACTCTTCCTCATTATAAAAATTATGAAATATTATATGTGGAAATGGTTCCAGATAAGAATCTGCTCTGATGTTTTGCATTGGATAGATAGTTATGGTAGAATAATTAACATGAGAAATATCATAAAGGAATCAATTTATCACCTAAAAGTAGAAACTGGGTGGACGTATTGGTATCATCTCAAACACTCTTTTATAAATTCTAGTAGATTAATTAAAATCTCCTTTAAGAGTATTGTTCATGGATTCTTACCATTTATGTGGAAATCTGATGCACCTAAAGATGTAATTAGATTATACCATGAAATTATGAAAATAGAACATATCCGAAAAATGGATAAACTAAAACAAATTCCCAAGAATGAAAGATACAACAACATTACTGACCCTACTGAATAGTTATGGTGATATTGTCGAACTTGACTGGGAGTTTGATGTTGATACTATTATAACAGAACTATCTAGCAATAACAACTGGATTACTGGTCCAAGTATTTCTGCACCTCTAGGACTACCATTAACAGGATCAAATAATCTCGACCTTAAAACTAAAGATCGTTTAGAAGGTCGATTTAATGAGAATCTATGTCCATCATTACTAGAGTTCTTTAAGTTATGGAATAGTTTAGCAAAATGTCATGCAGTTAATATGAACGCAGGTAATTTTTTTAGATTACATAGGGATGCTTATAAAACTACTCAACAAATGAGAATCTTTATACCATTAAACAAGACTGAATTGCATGAATGGGCATTTATATATGATAAACAATTAGCACCATTTAAAGCAGGGAAACCATATCTTTTAAATACAAAGAAACAACATGGTTCTTTTGCATTTGTTGATGATATATATCATATACTCATGGGTGTTTATATTAATCCTCATAACTTCAAAATCGTAACTGATCTATTACCAAACTGTAGGACTCATTGATGAAAATTTGTATTATAGGTGGGGGAACTGCTGGTTGGTGGTGTGCAGCATACATGCAGAAATTCCTTGATGCTGAGATAACATTAATTGAAAGTGATGAAATACCTACAAGTGGAGTTGGTGAATCAACACTTCCACAAATAGGAATATTCTTTGAAGAATTAGGTATTCCAGAAGAAGAATGGATGAATGGATGTAATGCAGTACACAAATATGGAAATATAAAATATGGATGGGATGGAGTTGATAAGGATCCATTCTTAATGACTTTCTGGCAAGATGATCCTAAAGGTCGTTTTGATAGATGGTATCAAGATTATAAATCAGGTAAGAAAGATAAGAATAGTCACATAGAACTATATGATAAGAACGCATGGAGATCTGTTGCATATCATTTAGATGCTAACTTAGCAAATAATGTAGTTAAAGATTATTGCAAAGATGTTAATCATATTATTGATACATTAACAGAACTACCAGAAGGTTATGACTTATATGTAGATGCTACTGGGTTTGCTAGAAAGTTTGTAAAAGATAAAACAGAAGTAATATGGGATCATCATTTAGTAGATAGAGCATGGGTACGTCCTGTTGAATTAGAGAAAGAAATTAACTCATATACAAAAACAATAGCAAGACCAGAAGGTTGGCAATTTATAATTGACCTACAAAATCGTACAGGTACAGGTTATATTTACAGCAGTAAATTTGTAAGTGATGAAGATGCACTTACACAATTCAAATCATGGACTTCACATAGAAAACCATATAATAATATACAACCTAGATTAATTAAATGGAGACCTAATGTATTAAAAAATCCTTGGAAAGATAATGTAGTTACTATTGGATTAGGACAAGGATTTGTTGATCCATTAGAAGCAAATGGATTATATCTTGTTGTGTATAGTATTACTTTATTGGTTAAATGTATTTTAAGAAATTCAAAACCAGAAGCATATAATAAATCAATAATGAAAGTTCAAAAGAATAATTCAGATTACTTACTACATCATTATATGCTAAGTGATAGAAATGATACACCTTTCTGGAAATATTATAGTAAATTTGATATGGATGAATCCTTATGGGAAAACTATGCAAAACATACAAACAAATACACTAATTTATATCCAGATGCTCTATGGGCTCAATTAGGTTTATACTTTAATAAGTTTAAAAATTATTCAAAGTTTAGTAAATAAACCTAATACACCTTCCTTAATAATCTCGTAGTCCTTATTTGGGTATATTTCACTATAATCAAATCTAGTAAGTTCTTTACCATTAATAATAGGATTACCATCAAAACATATTAGTTGGGATTCTTTGTCAACTCTTAAAATATTCTCAGTTACCAATCTTCCTTCCCAATCCTCATTCTTGTTTAAAGTATTAAATCCTATCATATAAAAATCTTCTATAGTCTCCATCATTACAGGAGAATGTAAATGTTCTTTCATACTAAAGAATTGATTAGAACTTACAGTAAATGATTCTTCTTTAAATGGTATTCCAATCTTTGATGATCCATAATAAACATAGTGATACACACCAAAACTATCTGGTTCTGGTTCTATACCAATCCATCCTTTCTCTGCTTTCAATGCACATACTGAAAACTTCTCAAGTTTCTTAAAGTAATGTTTACATCTAGGTAAACTCATAAATCAACCTTCCTCATTTTAAGTATAGATCTACGATAGTTTTCAACTTCACCTTCAATAACTTTACCAATCAAATCTCGTATATCAAATTTACCAGTAATCTTTATTGGTTTATTCTCTTCTAATATACCAATCCTTTCTTCCTCACTCTCTATTCTTCTCTTTCCACTTTTAGTCATAAGACTATTTGCAAAGGATTCACAATCATGTAAATCTAAATCAGAACAGTCAACAATCTTACAACTATATTCATCAATTGATTTATGTGAATGTAATCTACAAAATTTAACAACAATACTGTTTCTTTCTGATAAGTATTCTTCTATCTTAAAAATTCCTTTCATGATGAATATATCTTCCAATGTTTAGGATTTATATATCCTTGAGAATAATCCAATATTTCATCATTATAAACAAGTACAATATCACCAACAATAGCTAATCTTTCTCCTTCAAAATTAGAACTTGTAGATGATGTACGATGTCTAATTGTACTTGGAAATATAACTACTGTTCCTTCTTTTGGTTCTAGAAAAAATGTAGAAGAATTTACTTCATTAAATGTTTCAATACCATGTTTATAATCACTAGTATTATTTCCTGCAAACAAACTATTACTATTATGTGGAGTTAAAAAATTTAACGTATGTGAATTAGGTGGAGTATTTAAATAATATATGAAAGAAGCATGACTTGGTGCATGTCCATGCCACTTAGTTTCATCAGTAGATTTCCTTGCTCTTGATAACCATGTCTTTGTAATAATAAAATCAAATATCTTTTTATATTCCAATACATCATAAACATATTTTTGTGTATGATAAACAATATCAGAGAATAAAGATTCTAAATTTTCATCTAAGTGTATAAGAGGATTTCCAAAGTTCTCACTTGTAGTTGTATGATATTCATATCCATTCTTGTGTATAACTGGTGCATAATCATACTTTGAATATACTTTATGAAAATCTTCCTTATGTTTTGAATGGTCTTCCATTTCACCAACATAAACTGTTGTAGGAAAGATATTAAACGTCTGATACATTTTTATCCCACGGATTTAGTAATACTGCTATTCTTTCACCAGTAAAATCTTCAACATTATGATAAATGCCTGGTGCAAAAATAACTAATCTATTAGATTTCGGTGTTATTATATCATCTTCTAGTAGTAATCGTCCACCCTTTAAATTTCTAATATATGGATAATAGATAATAGAACATAAAGGAAAACTGGTAACTTTTTTATTCTCAGATAATCTTTCATCTTTATCATAGTGCCAACCTTCAACACAAGTATTCAAACGAGTCCAAAACTCATATCCAATACATGAAGAAATCTCGTAATAACGACTAGCAATATTTAATAAACCTAAACATAAATCAGCATGAACATGTTTATCCTTTAGACCATACCATTTTGAAATACTAGTGGAATTATCTAAAAAATTTAATATAGAATTGACTGAATTAGAATCAAATACATCATCAAGTATAATATTAGTCGTTTTCATCTGCTTGTAATATACCCCATGATGTAGCAATATATTTTGTTCCTCCTATTGGTGGATTACCTCTATGAGTATGAGTAAAATAACAAGGAAATATCAATACATCTCCTTGTTTTGCTTCTTCTCTTCTATTCTGATATAGAAACTCTGTTTCTCCACCTTCAAAATCATCATTCAGATATAATTGCATTACAAAACATCTAGGTGAATATGCTATAGATCCATTTTCATAATGCCAATTATGAAATCCACCACCTTGAGGTATCTTTTTTATTTTACAATCATATATCAAATACCTACGTCTATTAAGAACACTAAATGTTTCTAAGTATTCATCTACACAGGGTTTAAATCCTGGAATTACCTCTGAAGCAATTCTACTTGTATGTGGAAAGTCTATATCATAATCCCAACAAACATTCAGAGTCTTATGGTCTTCCTTATCAAGAGAACCTTTATTATAAGATAATATATTATTATTCTCAAAAAAATCTATATGCTTAATTATTTCTTCACACTGATCCTTAGAAAAAGCACCACGATAACGTCTTATTAAATCAAATTCACTTGCCATAATTAAATAATCTAGTAGTTTATTTAGTTAACCTACTCCAGTAGAAGTTGTGTTTCCTCTTATAGTTCCACTATTACTTATATTAACAGTATAACCGCTAGTACGTCTAATTGCAGCACCATTTCCACCAGGTTCTCCACCTGAGTTTTCACTTCCTTCACCACCTTCTCCTGTACTACCTTCATTAGCGTTTTCACCATTTTGTCCACCTTCACCACCAGCACCACCTATTGCTTCACCAGCATTATTACTACCACCACCTGGATCTCCAGCAGTGTCATTATTTCCAGCAGTTCCATTACCTCCATTAGCACCTTCATTACCAGAAGCACCACTTCCACCATTTCCAGAGGGGAATCCAGCACCACCGCCTCCTCCACCGCCTCCAGCGTGTCTTTCTGATCCTTTATCGTGGTCGTGAGCACCGCCACCACCACCTCCTCCTCCCCATCCAGCAGAGATTAATCCACCAGAGCGAATATTGAGTTTAGTTGGACTATATTGTACTCCTAATGCACTAGTTCCTGTTCCACCTTCACCACCATCTTCACGAGAACCATTACCTCCATTACCACCAGCACCACGTATTCTACCATTACTACCAACATCAACTTGTAATTGTGTATTAGAATCCCAACCACCAGTTCTCAATGCACAATGATTAGCATTTGCTTTTTCAGATCCAAATGTTTTATTAACATGAATAATAACTTGAGTACCTGAAGTATTAGATGGTCTACTTTTAAATCCACCAATAACTCTTACATTATTAGAATTATATCTATCTTTAGAATTTTGTCTATACTGAGTTGCTCCACTATGATGATCTACAACTACATTAAGTCTTTTATTATAAAAATCACTAAATGATATTTGACCTGATTGAGGCATTTCAGATGTTGGTGGATTGTTTTGATTATTATCAAGTCCTAAATTTGATAAAGCACCAACAGTCTCAGTTACACGAAAAGCACCAAGACCTCCATTACCTGGAGAACCAAATTCGTCAGTTATATTACTATAAGATATTGTACCAGAACCTTGTAATGCCATAATTCTAATTAGTGTGAGTTTTTAAGTTCTTCAACTTCTGCCTTGAGTTCTTTAATTGCCTCAATAAGAAGTGGAACAAGTTTTTCATACTGAACAGTATTATATTCAGAATCAACAGGAGCAGGTTTAACTGCTTCTGGAAGAACTGCTTGTACTTCCTGTGCAGAAACACCAACCTGTAGTTCCTCAGTATTATAACCATATCCTGCTGCGGTTTCATTGAAATTGAATGTGAAACCACTTAATGATGCAACCTTGTCTAATGCACCTGTAATATTTAATCTATTAGTCTTAAGACGATCATCAGATACAAATGCAATCAAGTTACCTGTAAATGATCCTTGACCAGTAACAGATAAGTTATTACCTAATGTTGTTGTACCAGTAACATTTAATGTAGAAGATAGAGTTGTAGATCCAGATACCGTAATATTATCGGTAACTTGAACAGTTCCACCAGCAGAATCTAATATTAGATTACCACTTGTAGTATCAATCTCATTATCACCTGTAACACCAACTTTGATGTTTCCAAATGTACCACCTCCACCAATGTAGTTATTACTACCAAGACTAAGGTTTCCACCAGTAATTGTTAATGATCCAGCAATGGTTGTATTACCAGTAAGCGTAGATGTACCATCAACCTCTAGGTTATTCTTAACATGAGTTTTTGTAGCATCAATACGAAGTTCTTCATTACCAGTAGCACCAAGAGCACCTTGAGTATGGAATGTTAATGTGCTAGCTACAATATCACCTCTAATTCTAGGATCTGCTGCTGCACTACCACCTATTTTTATCTCATTACAAGTTAGATAATCATCAACATTAACTGTACCACCAGCAGAATCTAATGTTAAATTACCTGCTGTAGTATCAATTTCTGTATTATTAGTAATACCAATTTGTACAGAACCATTTGTTGCACCAGCAGATGAAGTATTACCTGTAAATGCAGTTGTTCCTGTAACTTCTAAGTCGTCAGTAATTTGTACTGTACCACCAGCAGAATCTAATATTAGATTACCAGTTACAGTATCAATCTCAGTATCAGCAGTAACACCAATTCTAATTTCATCAATATGAGCTCCAGACCAAGGAAGAGTTGCAGAACCAAGTGCAGCACCTTCATCAGTATCAGGAAGTAATGAGGTATTGAATGTTACAGCACCTTGGAAAGTAGTTATACCAGCAACATTTACATCACCACCAACATTCAAGTTCTTATCTAAACCTATACCACCATCAGTAATAATAGATCCAGTATTAGTATCATTTGACTGTAAATCATTTGTAAGTTCAATGTTACTGTTTAACTTTAATGTTCCATTAAGTGTTGTGGAACCATTAACCTTAATATCTCTGTTGAAACTAACAGGACCGTCAAACTTAGATAGAACTCTATTAGACTTACCACCTTCAACAATAATTCTTTCCTTAACAGTAACTTCATCAAATACAACAGATAATCTCGAAGGATCTTGTCCTGTTACTGTTGGTACAGGAGCATCAAATGTTCTCTCTTGTCCAGTAGTAGAACTAACTCTCTTATTACCAATATAGAAGTCACCTCTGTTGTTCATACCAGTATAGACAACAGCACCAGCAGATCTTTCTTGTGCTTGTGATAAGAACTCTTCTCTTTCTGTTAGAGACTTATCTTGTATCTGAGGTAATGAAGTTGAATAGTTACCTGGTCCGTAACCTAGATATTCAAATGTATGACCTGAAGCACGAATAATAGATGGTCGTCTAAATTCAATCGCTCTTGGTTTAATCTTCTTGATTAATGAGTTAGCAGCATGTTCTTGTTTAGCACTACCTAATGCACCACGAATAACACTAATAGAATCATTACCAGATCCAGTAAGAGTAGAACTGGTAACTCTCATTAGTTCATTGTCAATCTGTATGTAAGCACCTAATGGTAATCTTACTAGAATTCCAGTTCCAGAAGCAACAGGAGAAACACGAAGAATACTATCTGCTGGAGTAGATCCAACTGCTGCTACAAGAGTTAATGCTTGATTATCATAGAATGGTACACCTCTTGAACATATATTCTCTGTAGAAGAATTAGTCAGTGCATTAGCAGCACTCATACCATGAGGTAATATTCTAGAACCTGCTAAATTTGCATTAGTCTCTGCTGAGAAATTAGTAACATTAATTCTATCTTTAACAATATAGTCACCAAGATTATTATTAGATGAATCTACAATCTTAAATCTAGAACCAGATATTAGTCCATGTGCAGATGAACAAGTAAAGGTTGATATACCTGTTGTTGTATCATAAGTATCTGATGCAACAGCAATAGATGGACCGAGATTAAGTGCATACTCACCAACTAGAATTGTTGGATCTCCAGATGTCTTAGCAATAGCAACCGAAGTAGATGATGGAGTAGCACTAACAGTATAATAACCACCAGTTGATGTACTAACACCTGTTATTTGTATGGTATCATTAACAGCATTATTAAGACCACTAGCAGCAACGTTATATCTTGCATTACCATCACCAGCACCAACAACAGTCTGATCAAAGAATAGAGCAGTAGCACTATAACCAGATCCTGGTGTAATAATATCTACACTATTAATCGCACCACCAGATACAACTACTCTTGCAGTTGCACCATTCCATGAACCAGTTTGAGAACTGAGTAGTAATCTAACGTTCTGATATGTTCCATTATCATATGTTGCACCACCAGTAATACTACCAGTAGAAATACCAGTTAAACCATGCTCTCTATCAAAAGTAATTGTAGCAATACCAGCAGTAGCATCTAATCCAGTAATCTTAAGACCCACACCGAAGTCTTTAATCATACTATCAGCAGCTTCTCTAGTAATACTATTCTTAAGTCTATTTGTTATAACATCACCAATAGGAGCTCTCTTAGCATATGAGAAAGAAGATGGTGGGTTATCATCAAAGTTATCTTTATCAAGTTGAGGATATAAATCAACAACATTCTGACTGAACTTATCATATACAAATTCAGTTCCAATAGTTCTATCTGCTTTTAGAACATATAGATGATATATACCATCCTGTACATTCTCAATATGTTCTACAAGAACTTCATTTCTATAGATGTAGTAGTTTGATTGGAGATCATTTCTTTCAAATCTAGGTAAGACACTATTTCTTACTGTTACATCATTAGTAGAATTACTTCCTGTAGCATGAGTAACTCCGTCTACATCAATATGTGAATACTTAAACTGTTTAGCATGTGATACTTCAGTAACAGCAAATGTACCATTAAATCCAATATCATTAGCACCAGATATATTGGTACTACTGGTTACGTTCTTAACTATAATCTGATCACCAACATTTAAGTTATGTGGAGTATCAGTAACTGATGTAACTACATTAGCAGCATATGTACATGTACTAATAAATCTTGGGTTCTTATCATAATCATAATCTGAACCATCAATATTAATTAATCCAAAATCACTATCAGTTCTTATACCAGTGCTACTAGATTCCTGAATAATAAATCCTTCCTCTGGATTCTTAGCATTAGTAAATTCTTTTGGAATAACAACACGAACTTTATAAAGTTTTTCATCTAAAGATCTAGTATCTTCTTTTCTAGTAATATAATGCTCTCTACTCTTGGCAACATTAGAACTAGCAGCAATAGCAGTCCAAACATCATTGACTGCTGCAAGGTGTATGAACCAATGCTGATTAACATCATCCCACTGAACAGGAGATCCTACGTCTCCACCTTCTTTATCATGTACTCTACTTGAAATAGAAACTTTAGATCCACCAAAAGTCTTAATTGGTGCATTATTATTAGCATTAGTAAAGGTAGATGCTAATCTAATTCTTGTATCTGAATCTCTTATAGCATAATAAACTGTTTCTGCTTCAATACTCTCTGGTAAATCTCCATCATCACTGAAGAGCATAACCTTCTCACCAGTTTGAATAGTGTGAGTAGGAACAGTAAAGGCATAGCTAGTAGGATCTGGTCCAGATACTACATCATAAGTCTTATGACTTACTTTATTACCTATAGCAATAGTTTGCCCTACACCAATAACATTATCAAGCATATGTATTGGTGCTGTTACAGTTGCAGCAGTACCAATTCTTACATTAATATTTTCATCAAATTTAGCACCAACTTTATAACCTTGAACTAATGTTGGTGGAATATCATCTTTATCCTCATATCCAAGAATATAAAGATGACTAGAAATACCAACTGTCTTGGTTTTTGCTATATCAAATTCAGTCCAATCAATATTCTCATCATCTATTACAATAGCTAGAGGTTTAATAATATTAGTTACAAAAGCTTTATTATCTTTAACAAACGCAGTCTTCTTAAATCCTTCCGCAGATAATGATATTTGTCCAAAGTTAGAGTTAGAGTTTGTAATTGAAGCATCACCACCAGATCTTATATCAAAATGCTTGTTAAAACCAATAGCGAATACAGATACAACCTGCATTACAGCATCATTGATTATCTTAATATGACTACCTTCCCATCCACTTCTATAAACAGCACCAGAATCTAAGTGATAAACTGTTGCTGGATCAAGTGAAGATGATTGTGATGATAAATTAGATCCCTTAACTGTAGTTTGTGCAATACCCTCATATAATCTAGAAGTTTTGTTATACTTAACAAATGCACGGTCATCTTTCTGTAGTGATACACCAGTAAACTGTGCAACAACCATTGATTTGAAACCAGATGATTTCTTACCATCGGCAAGCATACCATTCATACCATAAACTGATCTCAATGAACAGTTGAAGATATATGGAGAAGAACCACTAACAGTATCAGTTTCGATTGTTACTGTTGCTGAAGACACATTAGGTGCTGCAGGAAGATTATCTCTTACAAATGGTAATTGATAAGTAAATTGAGTTGGACTAAGTACAGTTTTAACAGTAGTAGATATATTATAATCTAGTACACTAACACCTTTAACCTTAACTGGAGTACCAACATTTAATCCATGTTCTGCTGGAGTAGTAACTGTAACAATAGTTCCAGGAGTAGCACCATCACCAGAAATTATCTGTCCACCACTTACTGAAATTGGGTCAGTTCCAAATGCACCAACAATTTCCCATTCTGGTCTCTGTTTAGAGAATCCAAGACTATCATTTGGATATTTTTGATCAATATTTCTAGTAGACTCTAAGTTAAACGCATTAGAGAGCTTACTATAATACATATCAAGATCACTTAGATCATAACCAATTACATCATTGATACCATCAGCATACTCAAAACAAGTTAGTTTATGGTGTGAGAATGAAGGTTTAGCTTGATTAGTAGTAGAAAAATCATTATCATCAGTATAAACTAAACCATTCTCGTCTCCATCAAAGAATGTAAATTGCCAGAAATAGCAACCACCAGTAATTCTGAAGATAGCAGTACGATCTACAGTACTATCAGTAGGATTAGGAACATATTTTGGTCTTACCTTCGTCTTTCTTAAATCCATACCAACGATGGATGTTCCTCTAGGAACAATAATACCACCGTAAACACTATTGAATTTATAAAGTATATTATCTTCTTGTGTTAAATCAAAATTAGTACTTAATGTTAATGTAAGTTCTTCTTCTGCAACTGACTCAGTACCATTAGGTGCTTTAGCTCTAGGAGTACCACCATCATTTCTAATTGCATAACCTGGACGGTTATCAATTAAATGTTCACCTGGATATACAAGTATCGTCGTTTTTTCTACAATATCATTATCACTACCTCTTAAATATGAAAATCTCGCAGATTCAAGAAGTGCTCTTTGAATTGTTTTAAAGGGCTGTGCTAAGGAATTACCCTGATTGGAGATACTATCAGTTGCATCCAAATCATTTGGGTTTACATACAGAATACGCCCTTCGGTATTCTTAATAAAATTCTCTAACTTATTGAGAGGCATCGCTTATTTTATTCAGAATATTACTATGATCTATTTATCCCGTTTGGAATCCTGTTGGATTTCAGACTTGATACTAGCAGCCATGGCAGATCTTTTTGCTGCTTTTCTTTTTGCTGCTAAACGAGCAGCAACTTGTTGTTGTGCTCCTACATCAGCATCATGTTCTTTAGTATCTGACCTAGTACCACTCAATTCAGTAGTTCCAGTTCCACCTTCTTTATGTTTAGCAACAGCATCTTGTTGTTTTTGTCTAAGTGCTGCTGCTTTATCAATATTTTCAAAAAACTGATTATAGGATTTCATTTTTTACTTTTATTTATTAAGTTTCTGCTCCACCGCCAGTTCTCTGACGTAGAATCCACTCCTCTTCTTCAGTTAAATTAGTTTTTCTTTTATCATCGTTTTTATCATCACCAACAACTTCTCTTAAAAGATTTTCATTATCATTAGAAAACATAGCATTCCTTATAACCAAGATATTTAGGACTTTCTTTTTCTGGTTTTTCTCTTTTTCTTTTCTTTAGTTGATATTTCTGAATATATTATTCTCTCTGGATCCATTAGTCTATCAACAACTTCCATAACATTCATAAATTGCTCTGGTGTTTCGCATCGTATAATCTTTTCTTCACCCTCATCTGAGATAATGAGAAACGATCTAGTACATACGTCAATAATAGTTCGATTTACAAAACCGTCAATGTCAGACATACTGGTTACACTATAGTATCTTTAGAATATAGCATAATATCCACCATACGTCAACCTTCTAATTTTTCTAGTCTTGATTTAAGATTTTCTATTGTCTCTTGCTGTTCTTTCATTGCTTCAATCAATAGAGGAACAAGTTTCTCATATTGAACAGTCATATAATCAGAATTGATGGGTGCAGGTTTTACTGCCTCTGGTAAAACTTTCTTAACTTCTTGAGCAGAAACACCAACCTGAATCTCATCACCATAATGTTCATTCATAGACTTAGCAAGATCATTGAATTTGTAAGTGAATCCTCTTAATGATAAAAGTTTCTCTAATGGACTTTCAATCCTCTTAATATCAGTCTTAAGTCTTTCATCAGAAACAAAAGCAGTAATGTTACCAGTACATTGTATAGCACCACCATTACTTAATCTAACTCTCCAAGCATTTGGTGTAGTTCCTAGTTGACCATTACCACTCATAACTTGAACACCATTAGTGAATCTCATGGAGCACCAAGAATCATTCAAATCTACAATATCACCATCATCTGATAAACGAATACC
>Ga0115011_10002415_pt1 | contig 12990 bp, 11 predicted proteins | sample TroAtlMetagenome_2_FD_88705 | JGI IMG/M metagenome (GOLD analysis project Ga0115011, IMG submission 88705) | Marine eukaryotic phytoplankton communities from Atlantic Ocean - Tropical Atlantic ANT8 Metagenome | ecosystem: Environmental > Aquatic > Marine > Oceanic | place: Tropical Atlantic... | reverse complement strand
TAAGCATCAATGATTACTAATTCCAAATCATATTTCTTTGCCATCAGAGATTGTTTGGTGGATGATGACGCTTCTGTTCGTAGTGAGGCTGCGTCACACATGGGTCGTTTTCTCGGCGGGTGTGGTGGGAGTTTGTGGAATAAAGAAGCCTATAATGGATTTATTAAGCCCGAACTCATCCAATATGATGAAAGTGAGACACATTCTTGGGATACGATTAGAAGTGTTGGTTTCGCTTTTGCTGAGTCTGGTGGCGATTTAGAATTAATTCGTAAAGCAATGATGATGCTACACGACATAATGATGACGAATGCTGAATAATCTTGATGGGTTTTATGTTGAAACCCTCGTATACGGCATAGATGTCTACAAGGGCTTGCTATGGGCCATATACAACGCTACCCTTGTACAGAATCAATACCCTTCTTTACGTCGTTTAATGAAAATGAACAGAATCAAAACAAGTAAAAATACGCTACCGCTGATTGCATAAAACAAAGATTGAGGGCCTGATTCTTCTGACATCACCACTTCTGTTTCATTGGACTCCTCATATACGAAAATATCTACCAATAGAAGAGATTCAGAAGACGCGGAAGTTGGAGAAGGCAGTCCATTTACTTCCACAACTTCTGCAAGAATCCTGAGTTCAATCGTTTGGTTTGAGGTTGTATTTTCAGCTCTAACCATCACTTGAAAATCAACCTCACTGTTCGCATCAACGTAAATCTCCCCCGGAGATGCGGATGCTAATGGTCCAGAATTTACTGTAATACTGATTGTTTCTTGATACATATTAGGATTTGAAACTGTACAATCTGCGTAATCGCTTGTATTAGAATCAGATGTTGCATTTATTTCAAGATTGCCAGATGGGTTGACTGCTCTACACTCAAGATTAACTGCAGGAATCCATTGTGCAGATACGCCTTCACTCATTGTGACATGGGCCAATAGCAGAATCATGAGTGCACAGATGATCCTTTGACCCATATTTGCTGAATATTTCCATAATACTTCTAGATGCCCCATTAGAAAATAGGGAAAGTAAACACTACGCAAGAAAATGTAGTGATCTAGTGAAGTGGATAAATCAATAGCATATGTCATTAGGGGGTATGCTAAACACCCTTGTACAGGATAAAACTGTATCCATGGGTTCGCTGTTGGTCGTGTTCGTCCCTACCGTTAGCAGCGAACCATGGCTAGCTGCTTCCACTTTCTACCACACTTGGACTGAACATGACAAATGACCACGTGATGGTTATTTCTTCATCGTCATCTCCTTGTGTTGGTATGGTGGAAGCAAATTCTTGGGTGTTGAGTTCGACACTTAGGAGGTATTCTCCAATTCCGTATTCACTACTTTCCCACTTCGCCATCACTTCATCTGATGTTGACCCAGGTTGGTTTTTTGTTGCCCCATCAAAATCAGGATAGATCTGTAAATACAAATTGATGGCAGAACAATCATCGCTTGTTCCCGAGAGAACGTTACTTTGATTGTTCCAATCGGCCATAATTTCACTGTGCTTTATCTCCGCACTAACAACATCACATGGATCATTGAAATTACCAGATGTTTCTTGATATTCAAGAAGTATATTCAGATAACCAACCATCCGATTAGATGAACTCTCCTCATCCATTTGGAAGACAAATTGTTCCGTGCTGCCATCTTGGATGAGGCGGGAATCAGTCGCTGATTGATTGGACAATTCAAACATGACGTCCCATACAGGTTCTTCATTTCTCGCCATGACCTCGTCCGCCTTTACATTCCAGAAAATAAAGGCATGATACATCACTGCCAAAACCATGCATGAAACCATCAAGGAGAGAGCCTTCTTTGATTCCGAATCTTGGGTCATAAAACTGAGATAGGTCTGCTCTTCAGTCAAATCAACCACCCACCAAACCATCGGTCACTCCGATGACAAATGCCAATAACAACGAAATTCCGATGTATGTAAGAAATGTCAAATTGAATTTCTTGGAAAAGGATTCATCGAGTTGCACCTCCGGCGTTGCAAAATGAACCTCATCTAAAATATCATTCAGCGGCCTAAACTCCGTAATGAGATTGTTGAATACTTTTTCTTCCCACCCAACACCGACTGCAATAATGATACCCAAAATCGCGGCAGAGATTATTTCGCTGAAGGGCATGACATATTGCACCAATTCAAGCAACACAGAAGTAGAAACGACGACCAAAACGATTGTGCCGGTTTTAGCGATTCTAAAATCAGATGGGTTTTCAGCCTTAACGAGGCCATAGTTCAGAAGAATGAACATAGCGATAACTGGCCGCATAATGTCATAATGCACGCTGAAGGTGAACATGTCCCAGGTCACCTGTAATTGATCAAAAGATGAACCCGTTGTCGCTGTTTTTGAGAGAATAAAGTAACCTGCAAAACCAATAATAAAATAAGAAAGAAAAACAATGCCAATCGGACTTGATCTGCGCTTCGTGGCACAGTAGATTTCCATAAACAAAATGCAGATTCCTAACCCAACAGATGCCGCATAGAAGGCCTGCCATGAGTAATCGTATATGTCACTTGATAGCGCACCACCCCATATATCAATGGTGTAAAAGTAATTGGCCTGGAAAAGCATTCCTGGCCAATACAACCAGATTCCCCCCATCAATAAGATCAGGCAAATGAGACTTACATCGGCAATGTGTTTTGCATCTTGTATGTTTTGTGTAACTTCAAGTTGCCTAAATCGCATATAATTCGCGCCCCAAACCAAGCCAGGAAGAAAGTAAATCGCACCAGGGATAAAGAGAATGTTTGGGCCGAAGGCAGTGAAGACTATCGCACGGTAGATCAAGAATGAAAAGACCAGCGTCAAACCGATCTTAATTTGGCGCTCCGTCCTTAACAACGGAATGGGATAAAATAAGCAGAGAATGAAAATCGTCGTTGTGAAAATTTCATCTGAATACATGACCATGCCCTGCAAAAACTGAACGGTTGAGGTCGCTACAACGTTTTCAAAATCAATATCGCCCGACGAATTGCTATCGATAAGATATGTACTCATGTTGACAATCGATTTCCCAATAAACATCCAAGCAAAGGCCAAACCCGCAATTTTTTCGTTCCAGCGTACGGACTGGTTTTTCCGAACAAGATAGAGCGTCAACAAGCCGAGGGTAAGATTCAGAATTGACCCAACTGCATCGAGCCCAGATTCAGTCATTTTTTGTCACCTCGCCCACCTTCATATCTTTCAATTTCAATATGCCTTAGGGAATGAAAGCTCCCACAAAGAGAGGCAGAGAGTCGCCGATATTGAACATAGCGTAAAAGATCAAACCTCTGAAAAGGTCCGTACATGGCCACCAAACTTTGGAACGGCTCACTGACGGCCATATGCATTCCAGCCGAAGGGTTAGCAGTGGCTCTTCACAACGCTAGCGTCTGTATCGACCGAATGAATCCCTTTGTATCGAGAAATAAAATACGAAGGGTATTCGGATGAACCCTTGCGATTTCCAAAATGATAATGTGTGAAGGTGTTTAGGGTATTTCATGAGAACTCTTGCTGAGTACTATGCTTATCAGTTTTCAGCAGAAAGGTTGTTTGGTCTTGAATTTGCAAGTACTTGGATCAGTTTGATTGCATTGGTATGGCTTCTCGGTCTATCATATCTTATCCTTCGCGCGGATTCAAAAAAACCCGAGAATCGCTTTATGGCCATTTTGATCGCTTGTGAAGCATTCAAGGCAGGATTTCTGATAAAAGGAATCACTCCAAAGGGACCAGATTGGTGGCATATCGACCAGTACCTTTGGAACTTCAACACTTCATTTTTCATTTCTGCACACGTTTGTTCAATCGGACTTTATCTTTGTTTCCCAATATACTATCGTGTTCAACAATTGTCATTTCTCTACAAGCCAACACTACAACAGCACGCATGGTACATCATTCCGCTCCTGACTGCCATATTCATGGTGTTTACCGCTGATTTATGGTTGTATGAAAATTATGGATGGATTATTTGCAACGAAATCGGCGCACAACCTGAAATTCATCAACAAATGGGAACAATTAGTCAGTCTATGCAGGAAACAATCGATTCGATTGGAACTTGTCCAACTACTGGCATATGGGATATTGAAGATACGCCAGTAATTGGCTTCATGCTGATTGGACTTTCGCCTTTGATTTCTATTCTAGCAGTTGTTGTTATGCGCGCTTCAATGAAGCAATATGCCAATAAAGAGATTCCAGATTCCAAGAACAGCCTAACATCACGTTCACTGTATATCGGATTTCTAGGAAAGGTCATCGGGAATATGTTCCTGTTTTCTTTGATGTTCCTTATCATTCCTGCATTACATGGAGGTTCACCACCATCGCTCGGAGATGCACTTGTTGATGGTCTTGTTGAAAATCCAACACTTGCTCAGGTTCTATCTGATTATAGTTGGATGCTTATAGGTTACATGATGGTATTACCATTTGCCTTCGAAGGAATGATGTTTGCTCATGCAACGATGAAAGATACTGTACTGGGTATCGACTCAACTCTTCGACGAACATTCAGAAACTCAATATTTGCTGGTCTAGGAGCGATTCTCTTCTTGATTGGATGTGAACTTATGGAGTCATTCATCGGTTACGGAATGTTTGGTGGGGTAATGTTGGGGACAAGCGTATTGATTGTCCGGCAACCGATTATATCTACGTTAGATCGTTTCAGCACGAAGATCATGCCCTCCGCATATACCGCAACTGAATCCTCATATTTGGAGGCCTATTCTGCAGCAAAGCAAGACGGAGTAATTACAACCACGGAACGAAATATTCTACAAGCTACTGCAAATGCTCTCAAAATATCTTCTGAAAGAACAAAAGAACTTGAGAATTTCTTTGATTCTGATGAAGCAGAACCGGTATCGAATGATGTTGCTGAAGCAACAATTGTTCAGCAATGGACTGATGAAAACGGCCACACCTGGAGGAGAATGGACGATGGCACCTCTCGATGGTGGAATGGTTCTGATTGGCAAAAAGTTTAGCGAATATTTGCATTCACAAGGGTGCCCATGAATAGGTGTGTACTCATCCCATGTTTGAAAGTGGGCCTTTCATGAATTCACGAAGAAGCACGGTGGCGTAGCTGCCCGAGCCGAGGGTGAAGCGGAATCGGACACAAGCACCTTCGGGATGCCATCGGTCATCTCCACTCGGGCCTTGCGCCCATCGCTTTCCTAGCGTGCTGCTTTCGGCGATGGGGACGGTGTCGACTGAGAACTCTTTGAATTCAGCCACCAGGCCTCGTCGTGTTCCTTTGGATGAAAGTCGAGGGATGGCTTCAACGTGCCATGAGACGCCGCTCAAACCCTCGTCATCGATGGTGGCCTGTTCCAATTTGCCGGGTGCATCTTGGCAAGTAGAGATTTCACTTCCGGGCAAAGGTCCCGTGGTGGCCAATCGGCCAAGGTCGCAGTTGCGCCCAATCCGATTCAATGTTCGCTCTTGAACAACCACGCAGGATTTCACATCGAGTTGATTTTTTTCATCAAGGCGACCGACAATATCGCCTACAACCGGGCGAGAGAGTGGCAATCCGCCTTCAATGCGGCGTTGGAGCGATTTGTTGAACACGATCGACTGCAAAGCATGGACCGTCATCAACTGGAGGTTCGTTGGTAATTTGCGAAAGGCGCCGACATAATCGTCTGGTTTTGAGAGAAGGTGTTCAATCATTCTTCGTTCAAAGCCCATCCAACGGGGCAAGGTTTCCAGCAGTGATTCGTCAATTCCTTGCTCACGGATTTGTTGCCGAATGGCCCTTGCTTCATCCTCTTCGTTTGTACCTTCCATCGAGAGGTAGGTCATGACGGCTTGTTCCCAGTCCTCGTTGACCACATGGCGACCAACTCGCGGGGTAACGGGGCGGCCCGAACCAAAACGTTGAGGCCCAATCCAATTGGGAAAGCGCTGTCCTCCAAGCCCGGCTTCCATGTCATCCTGAATACGGCGAACTTCGGCCATGGCCTCATCGTTGGTCATCGGCGTTCCATCTGGATGGCAACACCCTCGAACGACGATGGTGAAACGGTTGCCTCGATGATTTCCAAACCCGATTTTTTGATGGGTTCGACCGAGCACTTCAATTTCGACATCGGGCAGTTCAACCCCTGCGACCTTGTTCATGGGTGCGTCAATGACAAAAAGTTGGGAGGTTACCGCTCGCTTGTCTTTGGTTCCTGCGAAAAATACTCGGTTTCGAGGGATGCGAAGTTTGGCTGAGAGTTGGTTGCAAAACCGGTTGGTCTCCCAGTTCGTAAGCGTGATTTTGGCGACGGTAAATCGGCCCCTGTTGTCCAGGTGAACGGGTGTGGCTATCTCTTCCACACGAAAATCCGTCACGCGTGATTTGATGATTCCTCCGACGCCTTTGTGTTCGGTAGCGTACCCCTGCAAGCCTATGGCTTGGGCGATGGGGTCAGACATGGAAACGACCCGTCTCTCAGAGGCTGGCGTTTTCAAACTCGGAGGCAACGCCGCCGATGATCTCGTTCAGGACCTTTTCGACACCAGCTTTCGAGGTGGTTCGGATGTAGAATTCGGGGTCGTCAAGTTCAGGGTGGCCAGGGAAATAGTTGGCGTAATCCACGCTCTTGTGGTTGTTCAAGCGCTCTCGTAGCACTTGGAGGGCAGTGTGGCTTTCGCCAATGATACGAAGTCGCAACTCGTTTTTCTCTTTCAAAAGGACCGTGACACTCATGATAACCGACCTTGCGACCTTCCTTCTTGTTTTGAACCTTCTCCTTGGGCGGTACCTTTTCGCTGGCACGGAGAGATGTGCGATTGACCACATTTGCACCTGTTTGTTTTTATGCTCCATGGGCAACGCATAACCATGGAAAAGGCGGACCTTGAGGAACGCCTTGCTAAAGCGGCCCCTGTCTTTGAGCGCAGTGCCCCTTTCATTGTTGGTTTATTCACCATCATCACGTTGGTTTTGGCGGGAAATTTGTACGTCTCTCCACCCACCTTTCAAACCGACCTCAATGACTTCTCTCCAGAAACAGACGCTTCGGATGCCCATGACCGGATTCACGCTCACTTTCCCAATGAGTTGCGGCCGCTTTTCGTCCACGTCACGATGGATGATGGCTCCAACGTTTTGAGTTTGGATGCGCTCAAAGCGATGCAGGATGATTTAACCCACTTCCAAGAAGAATCCGACAAGCGTGAATCCTTGGTTCAAGTGTGGACCACGGCCCCCGGGATTTTGCAGTTGGCGCTGGATGAGGAAGGCAACGGTGAACCTCTGTCCGATTTCGGTGATTGGTCCGAGGTTCTGGATGTTCTGTTTGACGAGAACGAAACGTGTGGATTAACCGCTGATGATCAACTTCTTTCTGCGGCAACCTATGCTTCGTCCGCTCTGCTTCACAATGATTTGGACTACGAACCTGTTTGCGTCTACCTTGACGAAGGGACGGGTTCGGTTGCTCCGACCGCTTCGTCAACCCTGTGGGTGCTCGAAGTGGACCCTAATCTTGAAGAAACGCCTCGCAGAATGCTTCAGGACCAACTACGAGATGTTTTCTCGGAGCGTTCCTCCACCTCGCTCCTCACTTACGAGGTCATTTCCAATGACCTCCTCGCTCACGACATTGACGAGGGCACGTTTGACAACCTTCTCCTGCTGGTTCTGCTGGCGTTTGCCGTGGTCGTGGTCATGCTCTCGGTCGCCTTCCGTTCCCTTTCAAGCGTCGCTTTTCCACTCGTAGGATTGACCAGTGCTCTGATTTGGACCTACGGCATTCTGAACGTCGCGGGGACTCGATTCACGGCGCTTGAAGCGACCGTAGCGCCGCTCGTACTCGGTCTAGGAATTGATTATGCCATTCACCTGCAACGCTCTCAACGTTCGTTCCGTGATGAGTTCCCCAGTGCTTCTGAATCTTGGCTGAGGGCTTGCGGCCACCTTTCGATGCCTCTCTCACTGGCGGTCGTCACCACGGTTGCAGCCTTCATGGCCAACGTGATTTCTCCTCTGCCACCATTGGCCGTGCTCGGCTATGCGCTTTCCCTCGGTGTGGTCTCTGCGTTCATCTCCTCGACGGTGTTTGTCGGTGCACTGCATGTGGTGTTCTCAAAAGAATCCAAGGTTGAACACCGTCCACCTCTTCGGTTCCCTGCGCTCTCCCAACACATCGTAAATGTCCAGAAAAAACAGCAGGTCGGTGTCATCTTGGTAACCGTCCTGATCTCGGGTCTTGCCATTTACGGAGCAGCTTCTCTTGAAACCGATTTCGACCTTGCTGACTTTGTTAACGAAGACATGGAAATCATGGGTGTTCGAGATGATTTAACGTCGAGTTATGAGAGTGCAGGTTGGAAAGTCATCCACCTCTTGATGGAGCCGGTTGAAGGAGAGGAGACCCTACCCGGCGACCTCGATTTGCTGAGTGAACTACGGAATTTCCAATTTGATTTGAAATCCAACAACGACGTTGTGGGAACGAACTTCAGAATCCCTTCCCCCGCCTACGAGGGTCCATACCCGCTCATCCGCGATGCAATTTTGAGAAACGAGAGCCTTGGCAATGCTCACAACATGGAGGTGTTTGCTGGTGAGGTTTACCCGATAGAGCGCTCAGAATCCATCAATCTCGGGGCCTTCTTTGCAGACCTTGCCGGCAATGACAGCGTAGCAGACCCGCTGACGGGTGAAACCTGGGACGACCGTCTCGCTCAAACCGTTCACCTCAACGGCAATCAGATCATCCATTTGCGCCATGAGATTCGGGTCGAGGCGTCAACCTCAGTTGAATCCAGTCGTGTCGTCAACAACTTTGTTGGCATTCTCGGTTCGACCGATGATTCGGGGACGTTGAAGTATCAACTCCAAAACCACGCAGCCCTCCATGTAACTGGTGATTTGGTCATGCTTGAGACGGTTTTAACAGGGCTCACCATCACTCAAATCGAGAGCACCGCCATTTCGCTCATCGTTTCCTTCCTCGTGCTGTTCCTTCTCACACGACGCATCATGCCAGCCATCATTGTGCTGTTCCCCGTTGGCATCGCCTCCCTGTGGGTGGTGGGCTCAATGGCCCTCATTGGCCTCAAGTGGAACGTCCTGACGGTTATGGTGACGGCGCTCACTTTGGGTATCGGCATCGATTATTCCATTCACATGTGGCGGCGATTTGAGGTTGAGTTGGAAAAACGTGGCGACCACTGGGGGGCGCTTCGAGAAGCCCTTGACACCACGGGTGTTGCGCTCATGTTGAGTGCCTTGACCACCATGGCAGGTTTTGCTGTTTTGCTGTTTTCTCCGATGCCCATCATCCAGGACTTCGGGCTCATTACGGCCATCACCGTGCTGTTTTCATTGTTGTTGGCAATCATGGTGTTGCCTGTCTTGGTTGAATTGTCCGCACGCGGTCAAGAAACAGTAACTGAAGATGATTCAGTTTAAGCAACATCCAACGCTTTGGCAATGTCGTCCATCACCAGCCCTTGTTCACGAGCGACCAAGGCGTAGGCCATCCACGGCGTAATGAGATGAAAGGCCTTGATCTTGCGGTCCGCTCGTCGTTCCAATTCATCCAAAGCAAGACCGCTTTGTCGGGAAATGAACTTGGCGACTCTTGGCGTAAGGCGTGCCCGTGGGTCTCCAGAGAGTGCGGTTTCCACGCGAGCCGGGCTTCGAGGAGGCTGAGTGGACGTGGTTGGTATGTGCCCTTCTGCCTTCCCAGTTTCCGCTTTTGGGGGGGCGTCTGAAGCGCTCGTCGCAGAAACGGGATGCAACAGCCGCCTCGGACGTGGGAACCAACCAAATGGGACGTTTACCTCCCCGAGATTGAGTGCAAGGTGGAGGTTTTGCTTTCGCTCTTCCAACCATCCTGAAGCGACCAAGGCGTTCACCACTTCTTCAGCTTCGTGAGGTGCTACCCACTCCATGTCAAAAGAAAATGCACGCTCTACATCCGGGCGAGCCAACCCATCAGCCCCGCGAAAAACGATGGTAAGGGCTCGACGAACGTCGTCCGCATCCTCACTCATAAACGGTGGAGGGATGTGGCCTTCAAGAAGGTTAGGCATCATGAATCATCGGGAATTCGAGTGAATGACTTGTCATCGTTGAGACGCCACCGACCACATGTTTGGCCCACGTAGAAGGTGCCCTCGCCTGTGTATTCGTATTCCCCACCCCCGGGGAGTTGGGCATAACCTTCAACGCGTTCTTCTTCCGTTTCGGGAACGCCGAGGGCTGCCATGTGTTTGGCTGCCATTTCTTGGGGTGAAGCCTCGGATTGATTCGATGAGGCTTTGGGTGGCCCTCGAGGTGGGCCACGGGTTGGTGCTTTTCCAGAATTTGATGCGATTTTTCCACCGGGTGGGCCACGACGCTTCTGAGCGGGTTGTTGTGGAGAACTTGTTTCTATGGATGGCTGAAGGCTCTGACCGGTTGCTTCCAGCGCTACGGCGACCTTTTCTTCAACAACCGTGGAAGGGCCCCGCCTCCGTAGCAGTACGGCTCCTCCAACCAGGGCGAGCATCGCTCCACCACCAATCATGAGGGTGAGGCCTCCCAATCCACCTGATTGGTCCTGTACGGTGCGATTCCAGACGTTGTTGGTCTCGTCAATTTCCCAAACAAGCCCCTCTTTGTCAACGGTGATTTCCAAGGTCCACGTTCCCTCAGGTGCGGTGAAGGAACGTTTCACGGATTTCGCCGTGTTGGCGTCCATCGAGTAAAAGATAGACCGACCAACCAGCGTTCGCTCTTCTCCTTGAACCAGTTCGATGGTGGCGTTAAAGGGGGTTGGAAGTTGTTCTCCACCGTTGATGACAAAGAACGAGAGCCTGATTTTTTCTCCTGCTTCAAACACACCGCTGAGTTCAACGTTTTCCAAACCAAGGTCAGGACCAATGCTGTTCAAGGGGGCTTCGAGCCAGGGATCAAGCTCAGAATTTCCGGTGCTCGAGGAGAGTTCCCAACCTGCATCATCGGTTCCATCAGCCCAACAATTGAGGTTGGCCTGCTCCGAAAGCAGGGACGGGTCCCCGAGTTTGCTAAAGTCAAACATGAAACTGAACATGGTTTTGCCATCAAATACCGTTGTTGAATTGCGAACCAGGCTCACCGGGTCCCAACTCTTGGTCAAGGATTGGATTTGGCAGGTCAAGGTGAGTTCGTTTGACCACTCCTGGTTCTCGGCGATGTTGACACCAATCTCAACTTGCTCTAATTTATACCTCGATATGGCGTCATCAATGGCCGATGGAAGCAAGACTGGTGCATCATGGTCAAGTTTGAACACCGGTAAATCGTACACGCTCAGGACTTGGCTTTCCAGCGGGTCCCAAAGGGTCAGTGTCATGTCTTGAACAAGGCCTGAAGATTCCGGAGTCACGATGGTGGTTTCAAGGAGGCCGTCGGTGATCGACACCGTCGCTCCTCCTCGCCACGGCTCTCCTTGCAGCAAACCGTCCCACCGAAGGCGGAGGTCACCGGTGTATGGGGTGCCACTTGACCGGTAGGCAACGTCAGCTGAAAGGTTGAGAGAATCACCGCCCATGACGACGGCATCGGTGATGATGTCTTGTTGCACCGAACCGGTTTCATCACGAAGGTGATTGACTTCAATGCTCATCTCTCGGTCGAGGACCCATGCTTCGGTGAATGAAAACCTCTGAGTGCCGTCGTAATCCCTCACCACGACATCAAGTTCGCCTTGAATCAAACCAGCCAATGACATGCTCCATTGAACCGTCGCCGTGAAATCAACGGTGAGGGCTCCATTTGATTGTTCAACAACACAGCCGCTGGGCAAAAGGAGCAACCGCTCATCAAGCGAGGCACAGGTTTCATCCACCGTGGTATACTTGACTCCGAGAGATTCGTCATTGCCGAGTTCAATGCGTATCTCGGTTAAATCGCTGAGGCCATTCGCATCGGTCACCGTCATGGTCCAGCCCACTTGTTGTGATGGCTCAAACCTCATGAGGGTTGTATTCAGGAGATTTTTGGTTGGCTCCAAATGGAGAAGATCTCCTTTGGTCGGTGTACGCGATTCCCATCGCGCATGCCCTTCTTCGGCGCTGACGGCGGGAACCGAGAAACCAGCCAAGTCGGTTCCTTCAAGCAAGACACGGCCCCACTGGTGGTCATCATTCACGGTGTCATTCACGGTGATGTTGACGGTCCATTGATTCCCATCTTGGTGGGTGTAAAACAACGATGGCTGGTACTCAATCCGTTGGGGTATGCCGTCTGCTGTACCCCCGTTGGTCCCGTCATCCCTCGCTTCAAGCCATGAGAGCGCAGTGAGGGTTTCGTTGGAGAAGCCACCAACATCATGGAAGAGGAAAGATACGGTTCGGTATGTCTCTTCATTGGTGTATTCATCGAGGTTTGGGGAGACATCCAGCAATGTCGGTCCGTCAGCGTTGATGATGAATTCAAGCGGCGTAGTGTCAAAGACGAGTTCCCAATCTTCACTGGTTCGTGCCTCAATCCAAAGTTGAAGTTCACCCGAAGGTGATTCTGGAGTGTTGATGTTGGCATAATGGGTTTGGCCGGCTGGAAGGTCAAACCATTCTGATGTTTCATTGGTCCAGATGCGCTCGCCGGATGAATTGGTGTCAAAGGTGTGCAAGTCGAGGTGGATTCTGCATTCAATGGCGCCTCCAAGAAGCCGTAGACCGCTGTTGGTGAACCAATGGTCAATCGTCAAATTCAAGCTGGTATTTCCTGGTAAAACCTCGCCTTGGTCAACCGATGCACCCCCCTGACTCGACATCTCGGAGGTCACATCGGCAAGCTCAACCGTTACTTGCCGGTCAATGCTGCTGATATCTGGGTGAAGAAAACTTGCGTTTCGCTCACCATGGGTGCTGGCTTTGAATCGAAGATGGTCGGTGGGCAGGGTTTCACTGAGCGAAAAGGTCCAGTTGATGCTTTGCCCTTGGCTCGTCATCGGCCCGGGG
>Ga0115011_10002414_pt1 | contig 12994 bp, 5 predicted proteins | sample TroAtlMetagenome_2_FD_88705 | JGI IMG/M metagenome (GOLD analysis project Ga0115011, IMG submission 88705) | Marine eukaryotic phytoplankton communities from Atlantic Ocean - Tropical Atlantic ANT8 Metagenome | ecosystem: Environmental > Aquatic > Marine > Oceanic | place: Tropical Atlantic... | reverse complement strand
TTAGTAATCCTGAAGCTGGTTATATTGCAGATCAGGGTTCAGCTACGGTGGGGATCATTGATGATGAATGTTCCTTTGAGCTGACAGTTCAATCTGTCGAGATAACTGAAAATGGCGGAGCACTGTCGATTGAAGTTCGACGTGATGGTGGTACCGTTAACCCTGTAACCATTGAATATGATGTCGAGAATGGTACAGCTGAGAATACCGTAGATTATTTGAAAGGAGCCGGCCGTATTAACTTTGAGTCTGGTCAAGAGGTTGCATATATCGCGGTGCCAATTGTTAATGATATTGAGATGGAAGGGTTGGAGACATTTCAACTAATGCTATTAAACGCTGTTGTAGACCCAGAGATTGCGCTTCAAGGATCTGCGACTTTGGGAGAAATGACGGTTGTTCAAGTCACTATTATTGACGATGAGATGCCTGGTGGTGTTGATAAAGGATTCAAGCTGGTTGGTGGTGCAAATGGACCGGTTCACAGTGTTATAGTGGATCAAGATGAACGTATTCTTTTGGGAGGAGACTTCACTCGTGTGGGAGGAGTTTATTACGGTCATGTTAGTCGTTTGCATCCTGATGGCTATGTGGATAGTAGTTTCAATATAGGCACCGGGCTTGATGATATTGTTTGGTCTTTAGGTGTTCAGTCAGACCGGAAACCAGTCCCTGGCGGTAGGTTTACGGTCATTGATGGCAATGACCTAGAGGCTTTTGGCCGGTTGAATGCTGATGGTGTATTTGATGATACTTTTGCTATTGATGCAGGTGTTAATGGGGAGGTGTTTGCAGTGGCAGTTCAGTCTGATGGTGCGATTGTTATTGGTGGTGATTTCACAAAGGTTGCTGGTGAATCAGTACGTAATATCGCTCGATTAAACCCCGACGGAATGCTTGATCTTACATTTGCCGTAGAAGGTGGTGCAGACCGAGCAGTACGTGATCTTGCATTGCAGCCTGATGGGAAAATTCTTGTGGTGGGTGACTTTGGAATGCTTGGAGAGGCGGTATCGCCTCGTGTTGGTCGATTGAATTCCGATGGAACCGTCGATGTAACATTTGTTCCAGGTTCAGGTGCAAATGCAATAGTTCATGCTGTTAGTTTGCAGGAGGATGGTGGTGTAATTGTGGGTGGTGAATTCACTGTGTTTGGAGGTGTAGGATCTACCTATATCGCCCGAATGAACAATGACGGTACGTTGGACGAAGGATGGGGAGGAGAGGCCGTTGCCATTAACGGTTCAGTATTCGATCTTGGTTCTCTTTCAGACGGCAAGGTGATTATAGGCGGAGAATTCACTGAAATTTCTGGTCAATCACGTAACAGTTACGCTCGTTTGCATGCTAATGGAGAATTAGATCGAAACTTCGATCCTGGAGAAGGAGCTAATGGCCCGGTATTTACTGTGGCGATTCAGCCAGATGGCAATATTCTGCTTGGAGGGCAATTCACTGAGGTGGGCGGGTATGATCAACCCAACATTACTCGTGTTTTTGGTGGTGAACAGTATGCACTTGGTCGAGTTGAATTTAAATTTTCTAGAATTGAATACATTGAAGGCGCTGGCTCATACGAACTTACTGTTATGCGTTCCGGTAGAGTTCAGGAGCCTGTAACAGTTCAGTACAAGACGGCGCCTGGCACTGCGAATGAAGGTGAGGACTTTTCGGCTGCATCGGGCGAGATCAAGTTCGACATAGGTGGTCGTGAGGCCAAAATCTCAGTTAGTATATTGGATGATGAGTTAGCGGAAGGAACTGAGACATTCTCTATTAACCTTTCTAGTGAAAATTTGGGAGTTGATCTGGGTGGCCGATCTTCACTTGAAGTCGCAGTAATTGATAATGAAAGTTCTGCGAGTTTTGACCAGGCTACATTGTCAGTTTCAGAGAACTCTGGGGAACTTGTTATAGTGGTTAATCGTTTTGGTGGAATCGCTGCTGAGTCTACTGTGAATTATATGGTCAGCGACGGTAGTGCTAAGGTCGGTGAGGATTATAATGCGACAATTGAAGGCACACTTATTTTTGCTGAGGGATCATCCACTGCTTCGTTAGCTGTGACTATTGTGGATGATCTGATTGAGGAGCCTACTGAGAACTTAACTGTAGTTTTGTCTGATCCTTCAGCCGGATTAACTCTTGTAGGTGAGTTGACTGCTACTATATCGGTTCTGGATAACGATAAGCCCAAGCCGGGGATCGTGACTTTTGAAACAGGTGCGATACCAGTCGACTCTGGATGGACTAGCACTGGGGATATTCCTTGGTATGTACAAACTGACACTGTGTTTGAGGGCAGTTATTCTTTACGTTCTGGCAAGATAACTGACTCACAGGAATCGCTTTTATCACTCGAAAGTGAAACCGGTTCAGGTAGAGCTTACTTCTATGTTAAAGCGAGTACAGAGCAGGATTGGGATTCCCTTGAATTTCTCCTTAATGGTCGAGTTTTGGCCAAGTGGTCTGGACGGGTCGATTGGGAAAAATTCGAGTTTTCAGTTGAGGCTGGTAACAATCAACTCGAGTGGCGATATCGCAAGGACTCCAGTACCTTCGCTGGTATGGATGCAGTGTTTATAGATAATATATTCCTGCCTGAACCGACCGTGGTAGAACCTCCTGTTCAGACTAAGCCTACTCTCATCGTAATGGGAATTACTTCGGAAGGATTCCAACTCAGTATTTCTGGTGATGCTTCAACAGATTATGAGCTGCAATATAGTGCCGATTTAAACACATGGAGTAGTTTAGCCAAGGTAACTACAGATGAGTCAGGTAAAGCTGTATTTACGGATGTTTCCCGGAGCGAAAATTTTGCTAAAGAAACTTGGACGGAGGGTTCAGGGTTCTATCGATCTGTGGGTGTGACTTCTGAAGAAGAGGAGTAGCTAGATATAGGTTATATTTTAAAACCGCCGATTTAGATCGGCGGTTTTTTTGTGCTTAATCAAATAAATCATATGCGTGATTATCACGCTAGTAGCGTGATAATTTTTCTAATGCTCAAATTATATTTGAAAAAAAACTCAAGAGGGCTTTGTTATTAGTTCGAATGAAAATGGCATTTGATATGCTAAATAGTACAGTGACGTCGTTCTTCGGGTTGCGCGGCGTCTTTTAGGGGAAAGACTGGGAGCGAAGCGTTCATTCCGGTTGTCCGCCTTATACCTCCTCCGGTAGGCGGCAAGTTTCGCTCTCAGTCGTTTTTTTTGCGTAACTTTCATGCTGCTGGCTCTGTAGAAGCACTTAAGGAGAGTTCTAATGGAAGATAAAGATGGAGTTTGAATGCTCCGTTATTTTTTTTGTCTGAGTTTTGTCGTAGCTTTCCCACTTCATTTGATTATTTCAGTATTAAAATCTTACACACCAAAACGCCGCTGGTTGCGGTGTTTGTTTGGATTGTTGCTGGTTTTGATTTTGTTGAGTGTTGGTTCGGTATTGTATTTGAATCAGATTGGGTTGCCCGGATTCGCCAAACGAGGTGTTCAAAAGCATTTAGCTGAGCTCGGAATTAAACTGGATTTCGATTGGCTAAGAATGGACTTGGATGGGACGTGGAAGGCTAGACAGTTAACATTTGGTCAAACTGATTCTGGAGGCGAGCTGGGGTTGAGTCTTGATGATGCAACTGTGTTCCCTGATTACTTGTCGTTTTTTTCGGGTCAACCGTCAGTAAAAGAATTTGGTATAAGTGGATTAGGTTTAAGAGCAGAAGTGGTGGCAGGCGAAACCAATCTGCCTCCAGTTTCGTTGGTTTGGCCTAAGGCTGGACTTTATTGGAGTGGTGACGAGGTTCTTTCTTCAACGAATTTACAGGGGTCGGCTTTTGGTTTTAATCTAGATATATCTTTAAGTATTACAAATGCATTGGTTTTAAGAAACATTGTACAAAACCTCACTGGTAAATCGGATCGAACAAGGTCTTCTTCATCACAAGATTCTAATTTGCTTACGTCTGAGATAGTTGCTCGGAAACTTAGGCCTATCAAAAGTCAGTTAGCCAGTTTGTTGGAGAGCCGGAGACAAATTCATTTTCAAAAGGAACCGATAATAAAGTTTTCCTTTAAAGGGGATGCAGGTGATCCGGAATCTTTATCTGGGTGTGTGGCTGTGGAGGCCGAAGAGTTTCGTTTTCCAATTGGAGGTTTTGATCGATTTAAGTTGGAATTGAATCTTTTTGATGAAGAGCTAATCGTTGGAGATCAAGAACGATTTAAGGGTGAATTTAAATTGGATGGACTAGATACTGGTTGGGCTAAGTCTGAGTCTTTGCTCGGTCGAGCTTCATCTTCTTCTTTGGCAACTAATTTGTTACCGGAGTCAATTGAATATCAAATTGAATCGACAGGGATTGAGTCGGGTGAAGCTGCATTCAAGGTTGGATCTTTAAAGGGTTCCGCTATTCAATTGCAAAGTAAATCAGGGTATTTTAAACATCGAATATATGGTCTTTTTCGTGAATTAACGTTTGATCAAAAACGTTTGAAGTCAATTGACTGGAATGCCGCTTTAACTAATTCACTTGCCAATCCTTTGCCGAATAGAAGCGTGGTAAATTTGTCACTTGCATCTTATGCATCCTCCAAAGTAGGTTTTGATTCTGCTGATATTACGGCAAACGTGTCTCGTATAGATTCATCAATAGATAAGGATGAGAGCTGGGATTATTGGGCTAAATTGGCTCCATATAAGATACATTTTAACAGTTCTGCTAAGAGCATTACTGAAGGTGAAAATTTGATTATAGATGACTTGTTGTTAGAGGGGAAATGGGAAGCTCCAAATTTAATAATGAATCAGTTTGATGCCAACTTTGAGCAAGGCGGAATCAGGGCTTCAGCGGAGTTGGATGTGGAAACGCGTTTGGTAAAGGCAACCAGCAGTATTGATTTTGATTTGTATAAAATAATAGACCATCTGAGCCCCAAGGCTCAGCTTTGGATTCAGCAATTTAAGTGGGGTAAAGCGCCGGTTGTCAGTTCTACAATACAAGCCACTCTACCAAAATGGACTGATAAAAATCCTGACTGGCGTGCACAAATAAGCCCTTCGATAGTGATTAATGGTAAGGTTAATTCTGGTCCATTATCTTTTCGCGGAATTGAGCTTGATGGCGCGCAAACAGATTTGCAGTACACTAATCAAGTTTGGTTGTTGCCGAATTTGGTGGCTAGGCGTGCTGAGGGGGATTTGAAATTTGCTTTGAGATCTCAAACAGATAGTAGAGATTTTCATTTTGATTTTCACAGTACAATTAATCCGCGTGCGCTTATTCCAGCATTGAAAGATGAAAAACAGAAAAGAGCTTTTGATTTTTTTGTTTTTAAAAACCCGCCTGTTATAGAAGGACAAATTTGGGGGCGTTGGAGAGAGCCTGACCAAACGGGTTTCTATGCGAATTTTGGTGCAACGAATTTTACATTTCGTGCGCAGCACGTGGATAGTATGACTGCTGGAGTGGCGCTAACTAATGGGGTGTTCAATGCCACCAATGTAGTGTTGGCACGTCCTGAAGGAGTAGTGACTTTGGATTCGCTCGCGCTTGATGTGGGGCAGAAGCGCCTTTATTTAACTAATGGCGTAGGGCGAGTCGATCCTGCCGCAGTATCGAAAGCCATTGGGCCGAAAACCGCTCGGGCTTTAGAGCCTTATCATTTTATTGATCCTCCAAAGGTAAAGGTCAATGGCTGGATTCAAACTGGGCCTGGAAGGAATCCTGCGAGTTTACATGTAGAAGTGGATGGGGGAGCATTTAAATTCAATAGATTCAATTCGCGTGATATGAATGGTGAAATTTTTTGGACAGGCAACACTATAACTCTTACGAACGTGGTTTCAGAGTTTTATGGTGGTGAATTGAATGGTGATTTGTTTGCGAAGTTTAACAGTAAGCAGTCTTCTGAAATTGATTTTCATTTGCAGACCAAACAGACGAATTTAACTGGATTTATGTCAGACGTACTCGGTCGTGATTCTGGTTTGAGTGGTCAGATCGATGGGGTCCTGGATATTAATGCTCTCTCTAAAGATTGGTCCAGTTGGAATGGAAGTGCGAGTATGGCTCTAAAGGACGGATATTTGTGGGAGTTGCCTCTTCTAAGTGTTTTTTCGCCGATATTGGATCAAATGGCACCGGGTTTAGGTGCGAGTAAATTCTCGAAGGGTACTGGAGATTTCAAGATCGTCAATAGCATCGTTAAAACTCGGAACGTCGAACTAAAATCACCGCTTGTTCGATTGCAGTATACAGGGAATGTAGATTTCGAAGGTAGGATTAGTGACGCTGGTGTAGTGGCGGAACCACTTCGTGATGCATGGGTCATCGGCCCAGTTTTAGGCCCGGTGCTAAATTTAGCCCTGAAGCCTATTGAGCGGATGCTAAAGTTTAAAGTTGAGGGAACCTTGAATAAACCGAAGATGGAATTGAAGCATATCCCTAAGATATTATTAGTGCCTGTACAAATTCCATTAAAGTTGTTTGATGACATTGTGCCAGACGATGTGTTGACTCCAAAGACTCAGAAAAAATCAGAGCAGAAAGACTAACCTGATGATTATGGGAAAGGGCTACACATTTGCTTCTTGTTGTCGTACTTTGATCTCGTTCAATTTATTTAATCCAATGAAACGTAAGACATTTGTACTGCTTGCTCTCGTGTTATTTGCGACTTCGGTTGTTGATGCTGCTTGGGATCCGAATCGCATTAAGCCATTGAGTGATGATAAGAAAGCGAAGGTTTTAGAATCGCTTCCTGCGAAGTCGCTGGCAAAGCCAAAGAAGGAACGTCGAGTATTGGTTTTTTACCGTTGTGAAGGGTTTGTGCACAGTTCGATTTCTGCTGGGAACTATGCGATAAATGAGCTAGGTAAAAAGACTGGGGCTTTTACGGCCGATCTTGCAGACGATTACTCTGTTTTTACTAAGCAGAAACTCAAACAATATGATGCGATCCTGTTCAATAACACCACGCATTTGGTGTTTCAGAGTGATGATCAACGCAATGCAGTCATTGATTTCATGAATCAAGGGAAGGGGATTGCTGGGATTCATGCTGCCAGCGATAATTTTTATAAATGGAAAGCTGGAGCTCGCATGGTAGGTGGTCAGTTCGATGGCCATCCCTGGGGCGGTGGCGGCACTTGGTCTTTTAAACTCGATGATCCCAAGCACACACTTAATCGGGCATTCAAGGGTAAGGGGTTTTGGCATAAGGATGAGATTTATCAATATAAACCGGGAACGTTTGTTGGAGGGGATGAAATTCGTGTTTTGATTAGTCTTGATTTAAGCAAATCTCAAACCATGAGTCCTCTCGACCGAAATGCAGGTTTAAAGAAACAATACACCGAAGGTGGCCGCTATGTGCCGGTCTCATGGTTACGTAAATTTGAAGGTGGCCGTGTCTTTTATACTAACCTTGGTCATAACGAATCGACTTTCTGGAATCCAGCAGTGATAAAGCATTATCTGGATGGTTTGCAATATGCTTTGGGCGACTTGGCTGCTGATGCTACCCCATCATCTAAAATCAAACGTTCTGCGGTGTTGGCTCCTGCCAAGCCATAAATTTATCTTAAATACATAAGCCGGTTCAAAAAGGGCCGGCTTACTTTTTGTCCTCTTTACAAATAGTGATTATTTTTTTGCAATTACACGTGGGTCGGCTGGAGGAATGGGCTTATCAATTGTCCATAAAACTCCATTGAGAAGAAGTCTTTGAAAAGCGGGCATACTGAAATCACCTGCTCCACCAAGTGAAGTGTAAAATATTCGGCTTCCATTAACGGTGTTGGTCCAAGCCAAGGGTTCATTAATCTCACTTCTTCCTGCAAGTGTTCCTGTAAGTAAAACCTTTACGGATTTTGAGAGTATTTTGTTTTTATAAAGATGAGATTTTGCCTCAAATGGCTTTAAGTCGATCCCTGTCAGAATGGGATGGTTTGCTTCACTAGAGTTAGCTTGAGCGATTGTGGCCGGATCTTTAGGTGGTCGGTTGCCATAGTGATTCAGATAATCGGCTCCTAGAATTTCATCGTCAAAATTGGTCCAGCGCGAATATTGGTTATTAGGAGGATCGCGATCAAATGCATGACTAGTAGTACGAATACCAACCAGAGGTTTGCCTTTTGCTAAATGATCTCGGATGAGTTCGAGTTGAGCATTGGGCGGTGTGCGACGACGGACACTGACGAATAGTAAGTCGGCATCCTTTAATGCCGTTAGTCCCGGGAAATTGTTAGAATCGTTTTCATCAACGTTCACAAATGTACATCGCATCCCCCTGTATTCGAGATGTCGTTTTGCGAAAACTGGCAGGGTTGAGGCTGTGCTGTATTCTTTCTCGCCAATCATAAAAACAATATGAGGTGGATCATCTCCTTTGAATTTAAACGGTTTGCCACCAAGCAGCTGATCGCTGGTGGTGGTTGGGCATACACGTTCTTCGATGTGTTCGACGACCAATTCGGTGCCTCGGAAGTGATTTACATATGGCCAACGAGCTGGATTGTACATGGCGTCTGTAAGGTCGCGAACTAGCAATACGTTTTTCCCATTTCGAGTCATGTTTCTTAGTCCAAATGGACGACCTAGTACGCACATGTTGGTGTGAACACCAACAAGCATTACGTTCTTTATTTTACTGGCTTCAAGTAGGTTCCATATTTCAAATCCATTGTCACTGATAGCGTCATACTTGGGATCGATGTCTATTCCTTCTACCTGCCGTTTCCATGGGCTCCTTGGATTACGTCCAATTTCTGATAGGTGTTTGGCCCAAGTCGCATGTTCTTCAGGGTCGTCATCTTCACCGCCGTCTGAGTGATCGATAGGGTATCCTTTTTGTTCTTCTGCCTTATCAATCCAATTGCACCAGCTTTCTATGGCCTTTGGATAGTTTTTGGCTTTAGGTGCATTAAGTGCGCGTTGCCGGGAAGGATGACCATTGTAGAATCCGGTGCAGGATGAAGGTGCATGGATGATGAAGGCGCCGCTTTTGCGAGCCTTCTTCAAGAAGTTGTTCATTCGAGGAGTCATCTCTCCAACTCTGCCAACGGCATTTTTACAATGATGCAAGTCCCACATGTCACAAACAATCACCGCAGTTTCTTTCGCGTTCCACAGAACTTTTTGTTGGCTTATTGCCCAGTGTCCGGATGCATCTTTCACTCGATGGCGGGTGTTAAGAGTAAATGATTCAGCATTGACTTGAGATGGTAGATCCAATGCTGCGGAAATCAGAAATATAAAAACTGAAAGTTGCTTCATGTAACAATGTGATTTTACGTAGGCAATGCTTTCGGCTTGGCCATGCGTTGTCAACTAAAACACATGAATCAGTAAACAAGGCTTCGCAAAACCACGTGGCCGGTTTATCTTGTCGAAGTTAAATGCGGCCATGAGTGAAGCCACGGATCAATTAAAAGATGCTGAAGGAGTGAAGCGCTCTTTGCGTGTTCTTGTGGTAGAGGACTCGGAGTTCGATGCTAGAATGTTAGTTGGCTTATTGAAGGCGGGAGGATTTAACCCAACTTTCAAGAGAGTCGAGACAGCTAGTGAAATGAGTGAGGCATTGAATTGTGAAGAGTGGGAAGTGATTCTTGCTGACTATAACCTCCCGGAGTTCAGTGCACCTAAGGCACTTGAAGTATTAAGAGATACGAAACTCGATATTCCTTTTATAATTGTTTCGGGTGGTATTGGCGAGGACACAGCTGTATCTGCAATGAGGGCTGGTGCGCATGATTACTTAATGAAGGGGAATTTAGCCCGTTTAGTTCCTGCAGTTGAGCGTGAATTGCGTGATGCCGAGGTTAGAGTATCAAGACGGAAGGCGATTAAAGAACTGCGAGAAAGCGAAATGCGGCATCGATCATTAATCGAGAATGCTTCAGATATAATATTAGTAATAGATTCTAAGGGAGTAGTTAGCTTCATAAGCCCGGCTTGTGAGAAGGTGCTAGGTAAAAAAGAAGAGGATTTAACTGGTAAAGATTGGTTTGATCTTGCTGAGGAGTCGTGCCGAGATCGACTTAGGAATGAATACTTTCGATCGCTTAGCCAAGAGTTGATTAGTTTTTCTTTTGAAGGTCGATTTATTGACGCGAATGGGAATAGTCGAGTGTTGGATGCGACTGCTCAAAACTTGCTTAATGACGAAGCGATAGCAGGAGTGGTGCTCAATGTTCGTGATATTACCGATCGACTGCAGAATCAAGCAGCGATTCGAGAGTCTGAGGAAGAGCTTCGTGTGGCTAGAGAGATACAACAGCATTTGTTTCCTAAGCAAGCACCCAGTGTAGATGGGTTTGATATTGCAGGGGCGTCTATTCCAGCTGCAGCCACCGGAGGGGATTATTTTGATTATCTAAAGACTTCCGATGGGCAATTAGTCCTCGCAGTAGCGGATGTGAGTGGTCACGGAGCCGGGCCGGCAATGCTTATGGCGGAAACACGAGCCTATCTTAGACTTCTCACACGAAACCGTGATCATCTAGGGGAAATCCTTGTTCGAGCTAATAACATGGTGGGAGAGGACGTAGGCAAGGAGCGATTCATTACGATGCAATTGGTTAAGCTAGACACTTATTCCAAAACGATTGTTCACTGTAGTGCTGGTCATACCCCTGGCTATATTATTGGAAAACAAGGTGTGATTAAGGATAAGATGAAGAGAACCGGCATAGCGCTGGGAGTTACGCCTGATGCCTCCTACGAAGTTGAAGGTCCATCACAATTAGAAAAAGGGGATATAATTCTGCTGCAAACCGATGGGTTGGCGGAAACCGCCAATGCTGAAGGGGAGCTATTTGGTTCTCAACGAGTTATTGAAGAGTTACATCTCAATCGGGATCTCAGTGCAGCCGAAATTGTGGATTCGGTTTTCGAAAAGGTTGCGCATTTTTCTGAGGGAGCCGAACAGGAGGACGATTATACAATGATAGTGGTCAAAGTACTGTAGGGTTATTTTTGCGAATTAGCCTTGCTAAACATCGATAATACAACTATTGAGCCTCCAGATTTATGTCTAAAAGACAGTTCAACGATTTAATGGAGATGACTACATTGAGATTGCAAGTGGTTGGCTTGTTTATTTTGTTTTTTGGCGGATTTTCGCCTGTTGAAAGCCAAGCAAAAGAATCACAGGCTATTTCTGTTGAAAAGATATCTTCGAAGGTTTATGGCGTTAAGCCGTTCAAAGTTAAAGCGTTAGCTTCTTCAAAATTGCCTGTTTCAATTTTAGTCAGTGGCCCTGCTGAGATCGATCAATCTGGAATTCTATCTGTTAAGGGAGTTGGAATGGTTCGATTGATCGCTATTCAAAATGGAAATAAGCAATTTATCGCGGCAAAACCGATTCTTTTGACTTTCGAGGTAACTAAAGCTGAGTTAACAGTTATTGCTGAGGATAAAACTATAAATAAAGGTGAAACTGCACCTGAATTGACAATCGACTATAGGGGTTTTGTAAACGGTGATAGTGTGAATAGTCTTAAAAAGACTGCAATAGCTAAAATCACGGAAACAGGAACAGGGTTGTTAAAAAAGACTCGGATTGTTCCAAGTGGAGCTGAATCGCCAAACTATACCTTTAAATACTTAACTGGAGTATTGAAGGTGAATCCTAAGAAAAACTAAGAAATTTCAATAATATTGGAATTTTTGAAGCTTTAGTTAGAAAAAAAACTTAATTTTATAGTAAAAACCCAAAAAAATATTGGAATTATAGTTATAATTTCTATTTTTTTAAAAAAAGTCAGAAATTCTTGTAGATAAAAGACTTGCCATAGGGGTCAGGTTTTGGCCAAATCCGGCGGGTTTGTAAACTGGAGTTGGCAAGAGGCGGTAAAACACCGCCCGTATTGCTGTCTCTAGCACTATTAATAATTTTCTTAAAATATGAAAAAAACAAACGGAACCAAAGGAGCCATATTCAAACGTATTGTTGCGGGATCGCTATCGATTATAGCGACCATGCTTCTTGCCTTGCCAGGGCAAGTATCAGCTGGAGATACAGCGCAGACAGTTTCATTCTCTCTTCCAACGGGAGATACACGCTATGGAGTAGCTCCAATTGATGTAGGGGCGACGGCGACTTCAGGCAATGCTGTTTTCATATTTGTGTCGGGGCCGGCATATGTTGATCGTAACGGAAAGGTTGCGGTAACAGGCACGGGCACAGTTAATGTTGCAGGCCTTGCTTTAGGCGATACGACTTATGCCCAAGCTTGGCATGTTGCTTCCATAGAAATCAAAACAGCGCCACTCGTTGTAACTGCAGAAGATAAAACCAAGGTATACGGAACTGATAATCCAGCTCTAACATATACCATAACCGGTTTTGTGAATGGTGAAACTGCATCCTCTTTGTCTACTCAGCCAGTTGTGACCACCGCCGCAACAAGCACGTCAGGTGCAGGAAGTGTGGCGATCACATTCTCCACCAATGCGGCAGACAGCAAATTAAACTATTCATTCACACATAATAATGGTTCGTTGGCGATTACTAAGGCTCCACTAACGATCGCGGCGGTAAATCAAACCAGAACATATGGCGATGAAAACCCTGACACAGGTTCCGTGAACGGATTAAGGCTCCGAGAGTATCGTGATATAGGTGGCACCAAGGTTACAGACCTTACTAGTAATGCGAAATATCCTGCTGGCTTTGATAAACAGGCTGTGGCTGATTATTTTGAATGGCCTCAAACCGGTGACATTAACACAAAGCCAGGTGGGAATGGTGATAATTATGGCATCGAATTGGCCGGTTACATTACTCCAACAGAAACCGCTGAATATCAGTTCTGGGTTTCAGCAGATGACGGAGCGGAGTTGTGGTTGAGCACGGATGATGATCCTGCAAACTTGGTTAAAATTGCCAACGAACCACAATGGAATGGTACAAGAAATTATCCTACCGGTGATCGTCGAGGAAATGCAGACGCTTACGAGATAACAGTGACAGCTGTCGCAACTGACTCTGCT
>Ga0115011_10002413_pt1 | contig 12995 bp, 11 predicted proteins | sample TroAtlMetagenome_2_FD_88705 | JGI IMG/M metagenome (GOLD analysis project Ga0115011, IMG submission 88705) | Marine eukaryotic phytoplankton communities from Atlantic Ocean - Tropical Atlantic ANT8 Metagenome | ecosystem: Environmental > Aquatic > Marine > Oceanic | place: Tropical Atlantic... | reverse complement strand
TCTAAGATGAGCAAAATAGGTTCCGACCGGACTCTCAACGGGTGTACAACTCTAGAGTCTGTGTTGCAAAACGTGGAGCCTTCCTTTGTTGAAGGTGTTGATTGTCTCGAGATTGATGAGTCAGCCCCGTCTTCTACTTCTAAGAAAGCAACGGACCTATTCAGTAAAGTGGACGATGGATGGGTTCGAGTTGCTGGTGTTGCTATGACCATGAGTAAAACAAAAGCTAGTCTTCCTCAGTCTTTATGTAAGATACGGCTGTGGTTGGATAGTTGGATGGGCCATGGGCGTATAACGGGTTGTAGTTTTGATATTCTGAGAGGTACTTATCTATTGAATACCACTTGTAAGAAATGTTGGATATCCAATCGTATGCACAAGTCCAATCATACATGGCTGGTTGTCAACCCCTGGCAGCGTGAGTGTATTCAGAAATGTTTTGATGAGAATTGTGCCCGGCAACACTATGTGATACCCGTCCCACCAGACTACTGGAGCACTTGGACTTCGTATATGGATAAAGATGTGGACATTGGGAGATGTTGAGCTCTGGTCCCTGACTAGTTAAAACACACTATATATTACTATTCCTAACTTGAATAAGACGATGATAAACTGTAGCCCCCTAAACTCTATTTACGGTGATGACATCCCCTCCGATTTACAAGGCGCTTTGAAGGATTTGGAAACGCAGCTCAACAAACAGAAAGACCACGTGGTCGCTGTATCCATATTGCCTAACTGTTCTGTCGATTACGACAGGACTATTCATTTGCAAAAAACTCTTAGCGATAAAATTACATGGGTCTTGCAAGGCGTTTTAGTCACGTTGAAACCCGAATATAAGTTGTCCTATGCTGATGCGATTTGGTTTCACCCTGAGATGGCCAAAGGACGTTCAATATTTAAAATTGACAAAGAAATTAGCAAAGAACAATTAAATTCGATTAAAGAAATTCACCACATCGACGGTGAGTACGACAAGGCTAGCCCGGCCGCATTATCCCCATTTCATTGTGATATCGGCGAGTACAACGCTGTTTCAATAGACGATATGGGCTTGGAAACGGAACAGAAACACTTAGTAGTGAATGCCTCGATGGAAGCGTTGACTTACTCTTTATGGACGCAATATCTTATGACAGGCGAGAACGTTGGTAAGGTATACGAGAATTGGACGACTATGGACATGGGTAATGGTAAATCTATTATGGACACTGCTTCTCATGTACGTAACCAGATTGCTAGAGGCGTTTTAGGAGCAACTGAAATGGCTGTGAACGACGCACGTGTGTATACCGACGAAGTAAATGCTCTTTATTCCGATGGTACGTCAGTTTATTTCTCCAACCATGCAATCAAAACACCAAAGGAAGACGGAGGTAAAATCTTGGTGCACATGTCCGCTCTAAGTGGTTACGAGCTTTACTCTGTAGAGAGTGATGAACTTTTCATCCCATCCAATATGGGTTTATCATCCAAAACGTTTAATTGGGACGATATGAACAAAGCACAACGAAAGCGTATCTTTAGTGACTGTCTATGGGAAGGCAATGAAGGTTTCAATACCTACGTGTTAAAACCACCAGGCCTGTTGGCAACGAAGAAGAAAGCATTCGAAAATAAGTACAGTTTGTCTCAAGGTACCAAACTACGCATGAAACGTGCAAAATTCTCAAGTCAACCAGTGCGCGACTTTATGGAAATTGGTAAATTGCTCAAACTTACCCCATTGGCAGAACACTTGGACGGCTTGGACGTGGAGCATATACAGCGCAAAGGAAACAACATTTCCATCCCACTGAGTTTAGATTATAAACCGTTCGGTGATTTGATTGCTCAGTTTGAGTCGATTCAGAAAGAGAACCCAGGTTTTCAGTTGTTCAACGAAACACTGGTTGATGGAGGTTATATAAAAATCCCAAGAGAAATCATAAATAAACTTAACTAAAAATTAAATAGTGTTATTATATGCAAGCTTCCTTGTATTGTTGAACGCACCCGTCAACGTATTAAATGTTCTAAAATTCCTTGCTGACTTCTTATATTCCGCCGGCCCCAACATGAATGTGCTTGTATTATCTCTCCCCGTCTGCGCTACCTTTTTACGCAGCGCTCTCAAACACAATGTCTGCTGCTGTATCAACCGTTGATAATTTCTATCCAAATTATAATTTAAACCCGATAAGAATGCTGACATTTTTATTCTGATTGCAACCAACCGTGCAAAAAGAGTTCCACCGACAGAAACCATTAATTTCTCCATAGGAAGCGTTGGACCTATCATCTCATATGCCTCGTGAAGGTGCCCAAATATGGTCGGATTTAGATACACCAACCCCGACACCTCTGGGATGGTCGTCCATTTGTGTTGGAAAGCTTGCTCCGTGTTGGTGGTGTCGAGAGGGTCGCTGCTTGGATTAGTAATATCGCCCAATCCACCGCCGGTTGAAACGGCTGACCGTCCAGGTTCTTCTGAAGGTGTGTTCCACATATTTTCTAATTTTATGTTGGCGAATGCTGCCACTTTCATAAGGAATTGGTAGGATGGGTCGTTTCTTAACTGTTGTTTGTACGCTTCATGGCGGTGTTCCCACTCCCTGGTCTTCTTGTCAATAGGTGGGTAGTTGGGTGGCTTCAAGTCATCCATGCGTTTATCCCATGCCTCTTCCTTTTTCAAATCTTTAACAGGAGGCTCTTTGTTGTCAGAGTAAACGTCTATATGCGTTTCTCCAGGTTTTAAAACGCCTGCTGGTGCTAAATCATGTGTCTGCCAGTTTTGCATATTAATCATGATGGTCGGCCTTATATATAGAATCTTGCGCAGTTTGGTTTTCTGACGGTATATATTGGTTTACGTAAAGTGTATTATCATGAGCCGCATCAGTAGAAAAAACACAGCCGCATTAAAAAATACTTTAACCAAACCTGAAGAATCACAAGTTGACACCGTTATGGAACAAGAACCGGAGGAGCCTGCTCTTAACTTCGCAGAATCTAGTAAAAGCGAAGAGAATATCGCACGCGTAGTGTTCGAAGCCAATGCAACTGCTGACCAGTTGGCACGTGGTCATACCGTCCGTCTTGCTGGCGCAAAGGATATTTTCAAATCTGAAGACCCTAGCGTAAATTACGAGAAAGGTATCATTACCGGCATTAGTTGTAGTGCCGTCTATTCCGACTGTAGTGAGCCAGTCACTGTTTCTTTGAATTTGTTTAACACATCTGAACAGCAACCAAATGTTCAGAACGAACAGGGCTGGCTTCATGCACCAAGCCATACCGATTTTGGTTCACGCGCCGCCGTGGGTAGCAATGGCTTCAAAAATATGCTCAACGTATTGCCTTATGAAAAAAGTAGGTGTAACGTAGTGGCTTACAAACCTAGTGACGTAGCGAACGACCGCTATATCCAACAGTATGGCTCTTACAACAACGAAAACTTGTGGGATGGCGTTGTAGCGTTCCCTGGAGAGCAGTATTATTTGGTACACCAGGGGCACGTAGTCCTTAACGTTATTAAAAACAATTGGGAGCAATTGGGAATCAATGTAGACGATGAACATAGGTTCAACGGCACTTACGTACAAGTCCCAGCCCATGTCTTTGACCGCGTTATTAAGGACTTAGAAGCACAGGTTTTGAGCCGTATGCCGTTCACTAATTTGAACGATATCCGCGCTAATTTCACGAGCAAACAGGCGTCCAAATTTAACACCTCGCACGAGGAAGGAATTAACGGCCGTTACAAAGTTATGGTAGAATTGTCATTCCAATACCAATTCCCACCTACCGTTGAGAAAACCGAAGAGGAATAAGCGCAAGACGCCATCATAAAATTAAATCCTTTAAATCCTAATGTTTCTAATTTTTAATATAAATTCTAACTCTATACCCCTAGTATGTCCGAACGCAAACGAAAGCGCAGGCGTATCGAACACCCTGAGAAACAACTCCACCAAAATTTTATCGACAATTTAAGCGAATTGGAAAAGAATATAAAGGACTCCAACGCTGATATGTCGGACAACTTGTATAACTTTTTCTCCCAGTTCATACGCATCACTACCGGCTCCTTCTCTGAAGAGTTTAAAACCATGGTGCGTGAAGCTATTTATGAAGAATATTTCGACGATGACCCAAGACAGATAGCGGCAAGAATCATAAAACAGAGCGATGTTGAATGGCCTGAAGTGTTCTTAGGTCGTGTATATCTATCCGATATACGTAACTTTGTCGTGTTTGAACTATGGTCTCAACACCAACACGTGATAGATGCAAAATGGACACCGGGTAAAGGTAGAGGAGATGAAGCTCAAAATGAAGCATGGACCAATGCACTTGGGACAATAGGCGCAAAAATACAGAATCCCAAAGACAGTTCGCGACTTTCTAATTTACTAACCTGGATGCACTTTCTCAAACTCATACACCATGTCAAAGCGTATCTAAAACAAGAAGAAGGCGAATACGACTCTGGTGACAACCTCTACACCTTTAATACCATATCGGGAGCATGTCTACATAAATACAATAATGAGGGAATGCCGAAACTAATTTGGGAACTATTTCTAGACGTTTGGCACTATGACAATGTATCTTGAGAAATGTAAAATATGTTATGATAGGAAAGCCGATTATAAACTCCCATCCTGTACGCATGCTATCTGCTACAGGTGTTGGTGTAGAATAAATCAGGCGAGCATTCACCCACAATGCCCTTGGTGTAGAACAGTTCAGCATACCTCACAACTCCAAGGTTTTGTTGCCAGTTTCGCCCGGTTGGACCCAGTGGTACAGGCTCTTGTTGTATTTGGTATTTATAAGTTAGTGTGTGGGTAGTATTTAATATTACAAATAATAAATATTATGTCTAGTTTAGTTAAAGAACAATCTACTGATTATGTCCCTGATTTTGGTAGTAATCAAATCATGATGGAAATCTACCAAGCGAAAATGCAAGAACTAGAGGAATTAGAACCAGATGCATTTAAAGAAGTCATCCACGTAAAATTGGTTCGGGTCGTCGAGAAAATAGTAAACAGGATGTATCAAGAGGCACAAGAACCAATGGGTAAGTATGTCGAGGGTATTACTGCTGAGTTCCAAATCTTTAGTTGGTTTGCTTCCGAATGGGAAAAGCATGGAATCTCTACGGGTAAAACTCTACCTACACAACCACATTTTTTCGTTCAAGCTTTGATTGACCCAGACATCGGTCTATTCAAATATAGTGACAAATGCTATTTCCACCGAAAGGAGGGAGAAGAATGGAAACAGAACGTTTTTTTCATACACAAATGGGAGGATAGGGAAACGGGATACTCTGCCGCCGTGGCGAGCAAACGGTCCAATCTAACAGAAGTTTGGACCAATCATAAAGCTATATGTTTGTATAGCAGAGATAAAGGGTTCACACCCTTACCACGCGGTAAGCTGATAGACTTTGATTGGGGATACGAAGCGGCCAAGGTCCAGGGCGAGCCAGCATATGTATACATAGATAAGGAAAGAAAGAATATTTATAGAAATGTATTCGGCTGGAACCCTGAAACCTTTACGAATGATTTTCAAGAGATGTTGAAGGTACACCCTGAATGGTATAACATGGACTTGGTAGAGCTACAAAATATATTAACCGAAACGCTCATATTGTTTCACGAGCTCATCCACGTACTCACCAATACAGCACGCCAAGCAGAAGGCCAAGACCCTGAGTTGGAATTATGGCCCGCAATGCCACAAGATTACCCAGTGGAACAATTTACTGCCGATGATTGGCCAGATTTTCCAACAAAGAAAGCCGCAAAAAACTATATGGCAGCCCTTGGTGACAAAGATGAGGTTAAAAATTTTAAGAAGAGAGGCACAACAATATGGCCCTTCTTTACCGATGGCAATGGGCACGGTGTCGAGTTCTGTAACATGTATTCACTTTTCGCTGGTATGCGTGGTCAAACCACTCTATGCGCCGTGACACATGAGAAGAGGAAAGAGAGAATAAGACTACAGAAGAAATTACCAGGTGGACTCAAACGTGGGGAAGACCCTGATGGTTCAAGCAAGAAACCTCCACCACCCGAACAAACCCAGAAGCCGAAGAAGAAGTATGTACCTAAGCAGGGGGAAGATGGTACAACAACATGGGTACAAGAACTATATATTAAACTTAAATTTTAGGCTGATAATGATATTCTTCGAAATATTTACTCGTCTTCACTACAGGAGAGGTGTCTATCTTTCTCTTCAACCCAATCTTTACTAACCGTTCATCTCTAGACTTACGTGCGTGACATTTAACACACAACAGTTGTAAGTTCTCAAGACAATCTCTTCCCCCTTGTTCCAGTGGCACAATATGGTCCACTTCCATGGTGGGCTCCAACATATCGGCACACCCAGCACAGCGCCAACCCTGGATAAATCCAATCTCTTTCCATGCTAATGTGGATACCGCTCTCTTGGTAGTGCGGCCACCATGCCGTCTTAAAAACTTTACAAACTCTCTAATCCTGTCGTTGTCTGCGTCTTTTTGTATGCTCTTGGTTATTCGGAGCAAAGTAGAAGCATCTATGTAGTCTTCGTCGTTCTGGTGTACTACCAACAAATCTTTTTTCAGTTTTGCTGCCCATGCGATAGCGTCCCGTCTGAAGCCCAATGCGCCCCAGAATACTTGGTTGCCAACGGCTGTCATGCTAAAACAATGTTCACCATTGTTGATTATGTGTTCTATAAGCACAGAGCTCATTCTTACACCAATCCATAAGACTATATATAGTGTCGCATATTCTTATAGAATGGATGAAACTCATCAGATAATCCGTAAAGAGGCCGCGGCGGAGGTCTTAGAACATCTACAGATATGTAATATCACCACGGAGCACCACGTCCTGGCCGCACTGAAAAGAAGACAGATAGATATTTTTGTTGCCGTTTTGGGTAAAGCGATTAAAATGCCTTACGTTTTACCGCAGCATCTACTGTTAGCACCGCCTATTTACCTCCACAGGTGCTTAGAATCCGGGTTAGACCCCAATGATTTTAAACGCCATGGGGAAACATTTTTGGAAATAGCAGCTCGTAAGCAGAAAGTAAAACATGTGGAGCGACTGTTAAAGCACCCCGGCACCAAGCTCACCACCCGTGCGAGCAACCTGATCATCAAGAACAAAATCATGAAAAAATTCATGGGCCTACTATTCGAAAGAGGGTTACCAGCAGACCCCTCTTATGTGATAAAGGCACTGAAGAAGAATGATACGGAGCTATTACAAGGAGCAATAGCATCGCTTGAGAATTCAGGTCCTCCATGCTGGGCAGCCATAGCAGAGAAATTGAGATGTCCTATATTGGCATCCCCCACTGCGGATTTGGTTCAGACACCACAAGGGCAATACTATGACAGAGTAGCCCTTACCGAATGGGTAGCCTCCCATCATACTGACCCGTTGACTAGACAACAACTGTACATGAGTGACCTAAGAGAAAGGGCAGATATACTACCAGAGATTCTAGAGTACATTAAAGATATGACATCCGCTTAGAATATGCGAATGTATGAATGGCGCATTTAGTAAGACAATGAAATTTATATTTATCTTACTATTAATAACGTCAACATACGCACAAGATGGGAGCAATACAAGCAATACTACGGGAGATGGATTATCCAACACCACCAACACCACCACCGCGGGACCGTTACATAGTGTCACCACGACACTGGGCCCTACAAGTACGACGAGCGCGCCAATTGAAACCACAACACCTTCGAGTACAACAACTTCGTTCCTGCGTACGACAACGGTCTTGATTGAAACAACGACGATGACAAGCACTACCACTACAACGGTACCACCCTGTTCCGTAGCAACTGGCAACTCTTCATGTAAAGTATGCCTTGGTCCTTTGTGTAAATTTGTGGAGCGGGGAGAACAAGGAGTTGGATGGGAAATACTTTTCGTTGCTTTCGGTTTGACCTTGGTAGGGTTAACAGTACTGTGTCTATACTATATATGTTTAAGGCCATTGATAACAGGAAATCCGGCCCAGGATATTTATTGGGACGATTCCGATGATGAAGAGGAGTGGAGCGAGGCTCATCCTTTGAATAGGAATGAAATTAGGAAGCATAGCCGTGAGCGTGTACACGCGTTTGAGATAGTTGACCTTAATCCCGTGAGTGAAAAGTAATAAAATTTAAACTTTCAAAAATCTACTATATATAGTGATTATATTCTATTAATACATGTCAGATTCATGGCAATTAGACCACAGGCTCCCCAGGTTAAGGAGGTTAATAACTGCGGCTGCTGCGGCCGACATAGCTACCTCGTTATCAGCGCACAACAAAAAACGCGACGAATTCACAGCAGGACAACTACTACTACTTAGCGAACAGGTCGAAACGACTTGGTTCAAAATGGCATCATCTATAAAGGTATACGCCGACCAGACTAAATTATTTAAATCGTCTATGTACAAACTCAAACTAGGGACATTTTTGAAACAGCACGCTCCCGCAATGGAAGAGAAAGCATCCGGGAAAAAAATCGGGACAGGAAAAATAGAAAAAATAGAGCTAGACATAGACGAAATAAAGAAACAGCTAAAAGCTATAGCTGGACAAAAGCGTAAATACGAAGAGATAGATGAAGATATTAAAACCCCACCATCGGTGGCATCTAATTAAAACAGTATACATTTTTTTTACATTTAAACAAATTTTATTCCTCTAAGAACACTAAAAATCTCCCCAGCGTATTAACATGGCCGTTAGGCTCGAGGTATTCCGTGTGGTATCTCCAACACAACTCTTTCCAGCAATAATTACAGCACCAATCCCATCCGGTGAATTGTTTCCACTGAGGAGGCCCCTGCTCTTGACATGGTTGGAAACATAGAGCACAGTTACCGGTGCAAACGGTTTGGCAACGGAAAATATTGCCACCTGAAGCTACACGCTCAGCAGGTGTCATATCTTCCGTCCTAAAGTGTAAGTTAACACCTCCTTCGCTACCGAACACATCTTGTATTCTGTCCGGCTTTGCTGGTCCTGTTGATGGGAGGCAGATTTTATGTTCCCAGTGTAGATGCCCCCTACCGGCGAAAGAGTCGTGGACGCCACAGGTTGGACAACATGCATTTTCGCTAACTGGCGAGAGACCATAGCTGTTAGCAATAGATAAAAATTCTGGAGCAGGCAAAGTCAACGGACTTGGCTGAGTCTCGAGTGTAACCACAGGTCGGTCTTCAGTCGCTACCGGGGTAATGATTGGCTCCGATTGTGTTCTTCTGATAGGCGAGTTAGACATAGCGCGTGCGTAGTATGGGTCTTCGAGTAATGTGTTATTAACTGATGTCATTTTGTTATTATTATTATGTATGTTATTATTTTATACGAATATTCTTAGAGTATCCGAACTCATCCGCATAGAATATACGACCATTGTTATTTCTATTATATAAAGTGTATAATATTCTACATCAATGTCAAAACGCACCGCCGAACAACTTGCCAACATAGCGAAACGCTACAAAAAACTTAACCCAAGAGAGCATGTAGTACAACGCCCTGATATGTATGTCGGTTCAACCCGACCTAAACGCCAGGAAGGTTATATGCCTAATTTGAAGACGTTTCAGTTTAGCAGAGAAGTGTACAACTTCGCACCCGCGCTGGGTAAGATAGCGGATGAAGTCATTGTCAACTCGTTTGATAATATCAACCGACCTTCTACTAAGAAGAACAAGCGTCAGCCTACACGCAACATCAGAATCAGTTACACCGATGATGGACGTGTAACCGTGCGCAATGATGGGACTACCATACCTGTTGCGATGCATGAGAGAGAGAACATATACGTACCTACCATGGTGTTTGGACACATGCGGACTGGCGAGAATTATGACGATAAACAGAAAAGATATGGTGGAGGTCGCAACGGCTTCGGTGCCAAACTTTGCAACATCTTCTCTTCGGAGTTTACCGTGCGTTGTGTGGATTCAACCAATGGTCAGGAATTTAACCAAACCTGGACAGATGGAATGCAAACAACGGCTGGACCCAGGGTGACCAAGACGACCAATAAGAATGATTACACGGAGATAAGCTTCATTCCCGACTGGAAGCAGTTTAAGATGGACAAGATGAACAGAGCATTTGCCAAGTACATTACCAAGAGAGCGCTCGAGGTGGCAGCTTGTAGCCCTAAAGATGTCAAGGTATATCTCAATGATGTTCAGTTACCAGTGAATACGTTGGGTGACTACGTTGCTCTGTATACCAGCGAACCAATCACCTATGTCAAGCTTTCCAAATACTGGGAGGTTGCTATCTTTCCACACGATGGCACTGGCGACCCAATTAGCATGCCATCCTTTGTCAATGGTATATGCACCTCACGCGGTGGAGAGCACGTGAAGCATGCTATGCAACCTGTATTCAGATATTTAGCACAAGCCGCTAGTAAAAAAGTCAAGGGTATAAAGGTGCGGTCGAATGACGTAAAGACTTTCTGCCATGCTTTCGTCAATGCCCTCGTTGTCAACCCAGAATTCGAGTCACAGACCAAAGAAATGCTCACCTCTGACGAAAAAGACTTTGGAAGCAAATGCGACTGGAAAGACAACAAACTTAAGAAGTTCAACCGAAGTGGAGTTCTCGAGAAAGTCGAAGCCTGGGCCATTGCCAAGGCTGGCCAAAAACTTCAGCAAAAGGTTAAAAGCAAGAGCCGCCTTAATGTACCGAAACTCTATGATGCTAACCAAGCCGGACGAAACCAAATACTCTCTGCCGCCTGTTCGATTCTCTTCACAGAGGGTGACTCTGCCCTCACGACCGCACTCTCTGGACTTGAAGTCGTTGGACGTTCAAAATGGGGAGCATTCCCCCTCAAAGGTAAGCTTCTTAACGTACGAGATGCTAGTGCAAAACAACTCTTGGAGAACTCCGAAGTCCAGAACATCTGTAAAATCCTTGGACTCGTCCCCTACCAACCACCAAACACAGCACAAATGAGATATGGTCATGTCGTTGTGATGGCAGACCAAGACCATGATGGTTCACACATTAAAGGATTGCTAATCAATATGTTTCACAAGTTCTGGCCAAATCTACTCAAGCGACCTGGCTTTCTCAAGATATTCAAGACGCCAGTGGTTAAAGTGTCATGGAGAGGTGGTTCTGTATCGTTCTATACGGAGAAACAGTACGAAGAAGCAAAGCTAGCTGCTACATGGCCTGCCAATGCCAAACACAAGTATTACAAGGGTTTGGGTACTTCGACACCGAAGGAAGCCAAAGATTATTTTCGAGACTTGGATACTCATCTATATGACATCAGTTACACCGATATTGATGGTGACAAGATAGATATGGCATTCAACAAGAAGAGAGCGGGAGACAGGCGTGAATGGCTCAGAGATATCGACCCAGACGCTGGGACAGAAGACCCAACAAACATCACCGAATTTGTGGATAAAGAGTTGATTCTATTTTCCGAAGCTGATAATGCTCGTAGTTTACCCTCCATCTGTGACGGTTTTAAAGAGTCGCAACGCAAAGTGATGTTCGCAGCCTTCAAACGCAACCTAACCAAGGAGATACGCGTTGCACAGCTAGCTGGTTATGTATCAGAACATGCTGCTTATCACCACGGTGAAGCATCTCTCAACGGTACAATAGTTGGGCTGGGACAAGACTTCTGTGGGTCGAATAACTTACCGTTGTTGGTGCCAGCTGGTCAGTTCGGTTCGAGACTACAGGGTGGGAGTGATGCGGCATCTCCACGTTATATCCATACACAGCTTCAGGATTATGCTAGAGATATTTTCAAGAAGGAGGACGATGGGTTGTTACCAGCACAGGATGACGATGGTACGTCTATAGAACCGAAACACTACGCGCCGGCGATACCAATGTTATTGGTGAACGGTTCTACGGGCATTGGTACTGGATACTCCTGTTGTTGGCCTCAGCATAACGCTGTACAGTTGATTGATTTTTTACTAGGACAAGCATCAGAACTTCGGCCATCTTTCCGTGGATATACTGGTACGGTTCAATACGACGATAATATGAATGTGGTTTCCACTGGTCGTTGGAGACGAAAGAATGCCAATACTATTATCATCGAAGAGTTACCCGTTGGTGTATGGACCATGACATATAAAGATTGGTTACACGCAGACAGACAGCAGAAATGGATAACCAAGGTAGTAAAGGATGAGTCTACACCAGATAAGGTATACTTTGAAGTACAAGTCAACGGAATCAAGGATGAAGATGTCGTCACCAAGTTCAAACTCTCCAGAAAACTGAATATTATATTGACAGGGTTTGATACCAAGGGCAAGCTAAAGACCTATACCAACTACAGAGAGATGCTAGATGAATGGTTTGTATGGCGTATTGAGCTCTACGAGAAGCGTAGGTTGGCTATCATACAAGCATGCGATGAGAAGATTAGACTGTGTGAAGAGAAGAAACAGTTTATATTGGACATCATCAACGATGTCATCCAGCCGCGTTTGTATACCAAACACGAGTTACGAGAACTGCTCATTAAAAAGGGTTTTTTCAATGTGGATAAGATTATCGAAATGCCTTTTTATTCCATGACACGTGACGAGTGTGGCATGCTAAACGAGAGACTGACCAAGCATCAGGACATTCGTAATGATATGGCGAGGGTAAATGCCAAAGAGTTGTGGTTTAGAGATTTACGTGTGTTAAAAAATAAATTGGTTTAAAATCTTATGTTGTTACGTCTTTTTAAATCTAGACCGCCATAATTGCCTTTGTTATCGCCTTGTAGTGGTGAGCTCTCATCGGCGCTTCTTTTTTCTTCTTCGGTATTCTTCTTATTATATTTGTCCGCCTCTTTTTGTGTCATCCACATTTCATTCTTTTGTTTATCAGTGACTTTCTCATAGACTTGGACGAATATGAATATCTCTTTAATGACTTGTACCAGTATAACAGCCATTATCTG
>Ga0115011_10002410_pt1 | contig 13006 bp, 14 predicted proteins | sample TroAtlMetagenome_2_FD_88705 | JGI IMG/M metagenome (GOLD analysis project Ga0115011, IMG submission 88705) | Marine eukaryotic phytoplankton communities from Atlantic Ocean - Tropical Atlantic ANT8 Metagenome | ecosystem: Environmental > Aquatic > Marine > Oceanic | place: Tropical Atlantic... | reverse complement strand
GAGCAAGTTGGGTATGATATTGATAAAATTCAAAACAGCGAAATTATAACTAAACACTAATGAGAATTTTTATTTCAATTGCATCTTATCAAGACAAGCTACTGCCTATAACAATACATAGCGCATATTCAACTGCTAAATATAAAGATAACCTTGCATTTGGCATAGTTGATCAGTGTGAATTTAAACTAGATTTTTCTAAATCAAAAATAGCAAATCAGATTACATACACTCATCTTGATCCTGAAGCAGCCAGAGGGCCATGTTGGGCAAGATCTTTAGCACAAACTTTGATGAAAGATGAAGATTATTTTTTACAAGTAGACTCTCATACAATTTTTGAAAAAGATTGGGATGAATACTTATTAAATTACATTAAAACTATAAAAAAGAATCATGATAAACCTGTTATCTCAGCATATCCAAGAGGTTTTGAAGTAATTGATTTTGAAAAAAAGATTTTTAAAAAGGCTCAAGAAAACGATGAGTCAACACATGTTATGGTTCTTGATGAAGAGAAAGTTTTTAAAGATGGTTACTTTTCAATGCAAAAAGGCCTCTCGACAGAATCAAAACAAATATATAAGGGTTTTTTGTTGTCAGCAGGATTCTTATTCTCAACTAAAGAGTTTGTAGACTCAGTTCCATATGACCCTCATCTCTATTTTGAAGGTGAAGAAACAAGCTTAGCTCTTAGATTGTTTACTAGAGGTTTTGATATTTTTCATATTCCAAAAATTCCATTGTTTCACTGCTATGTAAATAATTCAGATCAATTTAGTAGGCCAATGCACTGGAATGAAGAAGAAGACAAGAATAGAAGTGTAAAGTGGGCAGAATTACAGAGAAAAAGTAAAAAGCGTATTGAAGAAATAATAGAAGGTAAGCTTAAAGATTCATTTGGGCTTGGTTCTGAGAGAGATCTTAATAGCTATAAAGAATTTAGTGGTATTGATATAAAAAATAAAAAGATTCTAGATCCAGATAATGCTTTTAGATTTAAAACACTTCTAGAAAAAGATTGGACTGAAAAATTAAACAAGAAAAAAGGTTTTTTATGGTAAGTAGATTAAAAAGTATATTTTTATTTCTGCTAGTTTTTAACTTGCATTCTAGTGGCCTTATTGAAGAAGGTAAAACAGTTGAATCCGATGATTCTATGGTTGTTACAAGACATTATTTAGCTTCTAGAGCAGGAAATGAAATATTAGCAAAGGGTGGTAATGCAGTTGATGCTTCAATTGCTATCTCTTTTGCGTTATCAGTTGTTTTACCACAAGCAAGTCCAATTGGAGGTGGCGGCTTCATGATCATTCATGACGTAGAAACTGGAAAGAATTATGCACTTGATTATCGAGAGATGGCTCCTAAAGCTTCTACAGAAGATATGTTTATTGTAGATGGTGAAGTTGATAGAAAATTAGCATTAGAATCTTATTTAAGTTCTGGCATTCCAGGAACGGTTTATGGTTTATATATAGCCCATCAGAAATTTGGCTCCCTTCCTTGGAAAGAATTAATTAAGCCTGCTATTAATTTAGCTGAAAATGGCTTTAAAGTTACGACAACACTTGCAAACTCATTAGACAAAGAAACAAATAGAAGAAAATTAAGCAAAACTCCTGATGGAAGAAAAATATTTTTTCAAAATAACGAGCCTTTAAAAGAAGGAATGCTGTTAGTGCAAAAAGATTTAGCTCAGACTCTAAGACTGGTATCAAATTTTGGTCCATCTGGTTTTTATAAAGGTGTCGTTGCACAAAAGATTCATGCAGATATGAAAAATAATAATGGTTTAATTACATTAAAAGATTTAAAAGAATATAAAGCTAAATTTAGAGAGCCAATAGAATTTACTTATAAAGATTTAAAAATAGTAACTATGCCTCCTCCATCATCAGGAGGACTGTTATTGGGTCTAATGTTTAATATGATTGAGAATGTTGAATTAGATAAAACAAAACCTCATACAGCTGAAAATATTCTAAAGATTAGTGAAATTATGCAAATAGCTTATTCACTTAGATCTATACATTTAGCTGATCCAGACTATTACCCGGTACCAAAAAATGCCTTCCTAGATAAGAATATTGCTAAAGAGCTTTTGCTGAAAATTAATGATTCTGAAACAAGCAGTGCAGAATATTTTGATCCTCAGAATCTAAAAATTAAAGAAAATACAACCCATTATTCAGTAGTTGATAAACATGGTAATGCTGTTAGCAATACAACTACACTCAATACAGCTTATGGTTCTGGGGTCGTTATTAAAGGCACAGGACTTTTAATGAACAATGAGATGGATGATTTTTCTGCTGCTCCGAATCAACCAAATTATTTTGAACTGCTTGGTAATGAAGCAAATAAAATTGAACCTATGAAAAGACCTCTAAGCTCAATGACTCCTACTATAGTTTTTAAAGATGGAAAGCCTGTTCTAGTTACTGGAGCTCAAGGCGGATCAAGAATAATTACAGCTGTTTTACAAATTATTTTAAATTATTATGAATTTGGTTTAAGTGCAGAAGAGTCTGTTCATTTATATCGCTATCATCATCAATGGAAACCAGAAACATTAATGTATGAGATATTTGAGGAAGAATTAATGAATGAATTAAGTGAAATGGGCTTTGTCTTAAAGCAAAGACCGCCTGATTATGATTACAGTAACGGTATAACATCATCTATAATGATTGAAGGAGATAAATTAATAGGCGTAAGTGACCCTAGATCAAGTGACTATATGTCTATAGGAATATCAAGTAAAAAATGAATTTTGAAGAATTTAATAATGATTTATTTATAAACTTAGGGGTTATAGCAGCTTTAACAATTATTGGAATCTTAATTGCTCGTACTTTAATTTTTAAAGCGCTCTTAAGCTTTGCTAGTCATAGTGATACAGAACACGATGATACTTTTATTAAGACCCTTAAGAAGCCTCTAACATTAATTCCATTAGGTATTGGTCTATATACCATAATGCAGACATTACCACTTACAGAGACATACAATAGCTACGCAGACCTATTAATAAAAAGTTACTTCTATCTTGCAATATTTTGGTCACTTGCCGATACAACGGATCCATTAAGAGACTTTGTTGGTGAGAAATATGACTTTCTATCTACTACATTAAGAGCTTGGATATTTAGGGCATTAAAATTAGTGCTCTATTTATTGGGGGTAGTAAGTGTATTGGAGCTCTGGGGCATTGATGCTGCATCTATTATTGCTGGTTTAGGACTATTTTCAGTTGCTTTAGCTCTAGGTGCACAAAATTTCTTTAAAAATTTAATAGGCGGCCTTCTTATTATTGGAGAGAAAAGATTTAAACAAGGCGATTGGATTAATATTGAAGGTGTAGCTGAAGGTTCAGTAGAAAAAATTGATTTTAGATCAACTCTGATTAGAAGATTTGATAAAGCTCCAATCTATGTCCCTAACTCTCTATTAAGCGATTCAGAGATAATTAATTTCTCTGAGATGCCGTTTAGAAGAATCAGGTTTCATGTTGGTCTACTTTATGAGACAACTCCTGAAACTATCATGGCAATCAGAAAAGATATTGAGTCATATATAGAGAGAAATAGTAATTTAGTTGACTCAGATCAAGTGCAATCAACAATACGAGTTACAGATTTTAATGATTCAAGTATCGATGTCTTGGTAAATTGTTTTACGAAGTCTACTCAATGGCATGACTATTGTGTAGCCAGAGAAGAACTCATTCTTGAGATTATGCGTATTGTTAAAAGCAATGGTTCTGATTTTGCTTACCCAACAAGAACAATTCATTTAGAAAAAGATTGAACTTTTTCTATTCTTCATAGTCAAAACTAGTATCGACATCCTCACTCGATTAAGGGCATAGAAATATGCCCTTTTTTTTATGATTGTTCAGCCACGTAGCGACCAGCTGGTATATCTTCATAAGGAAGAAGCTGAATGTTGTATTCTTTTCTTAGATCTCTAAGTGGTGTATTGAGAACTTCTTCAGATATATCATGATAATTCCATTTTTTAGTCATTTTCATGCATCTAGAAAATACTCTCATTTTTATTGGCATTAAACCGAAATATATCTTTAATATGCCCCAGTAGCCGCCATATTTTGAAACAATATCGCCTATGACTTCTTTATATTCTGGGTCTTTATAAAAATCAAAAACCTTTCCCCAATTAAATTTCATGCCCCAGATTACATATGTATCTAATAGAGATTCTTCTTCAATAGAAGTGCCTAACCCAAAGAGCACATGCGTATAATCGTGCTCCTTGAATACTTTTGCGTTCGGGCTATCTTTTTCAACTAATTCTTTAAAATGTGGGTTTATTGAATAAAATTCTAGCAATCCTTCATGAAGAGTTTGCATAGATTCCTGTTTTTGAAAATTTAACATACTGGTATTATACAAAAACTGGAGCGACTGATGGGATTCGAACCCATACCAAAAGCTTGGAAGGCTTTTGTGCTAGCCATTAACACCACAGTCGCAGAGCCATATATTATAGAGCTTATATATTATTTAAGAAACATTAATACATTTGGAGCTTGGCAATAGGCCACATCTCTTAAATCATTAGCAAGCATCCCTGATTTTCTTGTATCAAGCCAATTATTCATAAATTCTGACCTGGATTCTTCAGATTGCCATACATTGACCCAAATAAATTTATCTTCTTCTGTTTCAGAAATGCCTGTCCAGATTTTTACCTCTTCACGTTTTAACATTGACATATAAGGCTCAATGCTTGTTTCAATATCTTGGTCTTTTAAAGAAGTGCATTCAGATATTTCAAGTAAAAAAGAATTATTTAGCAGATATGAATAGTTTGGAGTAAGCTCTTTTAAGGTAAAGGATTCTAAATTACAGCCTTCAATTTCTTCTCTATCTTCAACTATTTCAGATAACCTTATCTGAGAAAGACGATTAGCCGTAATAAAATGATTAGCACTGAACTTATCATTTCTAGATAGACAATCGTAGAGATTGACATTAAAAACTTTCTTTTGGAAATAATAAGAATCACTTATCAGCTCTGTTTCTGTTTGATTAACTTCATTTTCAGAGCAAGCCATTAAGAATAAGGAAAGTGCTAATAACTGACTAAAATGTCTTATCATGTTTTAATTATAAGAACATAAAGGAAAAAGATGAGATTTTTATTACTTTTAATATTCTTTATTTGTCAACTTAACGCTGAAACTCTTATTCATACATCAGTTTATATAGATGGCATTTCAGATAAATCTAAGACTAACTCAACGATAATTGTTGAGAATGGAAAGATTAAATCAATTTCTAGCGGATATTTAAATCCGGCTGGGTATGAGTACATAGATCTTAAGTCGTACACAGTAATGCCAGGTTTGATGGATATGCACGTTCATTTTGGTGGTGAATATCAATCTAAAGCAGAAAGACCAGTAAAAGTAGAGAGAGAAACTGTCGCGATATTAGCTGCAAAACATGCAGTAATAACTCTTAATGCTGGCTTTACTACTGTGAGACAAGTCGGAGATAGCGGTTTAGTTGCTATAAGTTTAAGAGATGCTATTAATTCTCAACAAGTTATAGGTCCAAGAATCTTTGCTGCAGGTAAAAGCATAGCCACAACTGGAGGTCATGCTGATCCAACCAATGGTATGAGTGCAGATGAATATGAATACCCTACTCCAGAAGATGGGGTCATTAATGGTCCCTATGAAGCATTTACTGCTGTAAGACAAAGATATAAAGATGGTGCTGATGGCATTAAATTAACAGTGACTGGTGGAGTTCTGAGTGTAGCTAAATCAGGAGATAATCCACAATTTACTAAAGAAGAAATTGATGCTGTCGTAGAAGCTGCCAAAGATTATGGATTTTGGGTTGCTGTTCATGCGCATGGTCCAGAAGGTATGAAAAGAGCCGTATTGGCAGGAGTTAATTCAGTTGAACATGGCACTTTTATGACTGAAGAAGTAATGGATTTAATGATTGAAAGAGGCACCTACTATGTGCCCACAATTTCAGCGGGAGAATTTGTAGCAGAAAAATCTAAAATTGATAATTATTTCCCAGAAATAGTAAGGCCTAAAGCTGCAACAGTGGGGCCTCAAATTGGTGCAACATTTGGCAAGGCGTATAACAGAGGTGTAAAAATTGCTTTTGGTACTGATGTCGGCGTCCAAGCGCATGGTACCAACTGGAAAGAATTTGTCTACATGAAAAAATATGGCATGAATGAAATGGATGCTATCAAATCTGCCACTATGGAAACAGCTAAATTACTTAGAATTTCAGACGAGCTAGGCTCTCTAGAAGAAGGAAAGATTGCAGATATAATTGCTGTCGCTGGTAATCCTTTAGAGGATATTTCTGTCATGGAAATGTTGTCTTTGTCATGAAAGATGGCGTTATTTATAAAAACACCACTAAATAGAAATTGTTTAGGCCTGAAGATAAAGCTATGCAAATAACCTATGCCTTAGGAGTTATTCTAGTAATTTTTATTTCAATTGGGGCTTTCTTATATCTTTTATATAAGTTTTTAAGCTGAGGCTATATATTTATCAAAACTATCATCGTCTACATTGCCACCAGATATAGTGACTAAAACATTCTTTCCTTTAATGTCGATCTTATTAGAAAGAATAGCAGCGAGACTTACACAACCACTTGGTTCGCCTTTTATATTAAATTCTTCATATAAATACTTCATAGCCTGACAAACTTCTTCATCACTAACAGCTAATCCAGCTTTGCAATTCTGTAGATTTATTGGAAAAGTTATTTTTCCTGGTATTTCTACTTCCAGAGCATCACAAATAGTCGGCACATGATTCTTTATTTCTGTTCTGGTCTTATTTTCAAGAGATACTTGTGTATCATTGCAAGTAAGAGGTTCAACTGGATAGATCTCTGAATCAGGGAAGTAATGTTTAAATGCAATACTGGTTCCTGCTACTAAACCACCACCAGATGTACAAGATAAGACAATATCTGGTTGAATATCATTAGCAAGAAAGAATTCACAGGCTTCTAGACCAAAACTGCCCTGCCCTGCAATAATCTGAGGATTATCAAAAGGCCTCACTAAAGGATAATCTTTCTCTTTTGCTATTTGTTCTGCTATTTCTTCTCTGCTTTGCACATGTCTTTCATAAAGCACAACTTCAGCACCGTTTCCCTTGGTCTTTTCAATTTTATTTTTTGGAGCATCTTTAGGCATGACAATAATTGCTTTCATATCAAAGATTTGGGCGGCCTTAGAAACGCCTTGAGCATGATTTCCAGATGAAAAAGCTACTACACCTTCAACACCTTCATTTTTTAAATGGCTTAGAGCAGAGAGAGCTCCTCTAATTTTAAAAGAACCGGTTAATTGCTCTACTTCATTTTTAAGATAAATATTAGCTTCAAATTGTTTATTAAGACTATCTGATGAAAGAATTGGAGTCTCCACTAAATAATTAGAGATTCTTTCATAACTAGTCTTTAGATCATTAATGTTAACCATCATCATTTATTTGATATTAAATTTATCACATATTTTAGAATTGTATTGAAATTACAAGTCTCTTAAAGCCTCGTAGTTGTACGATGGGAACTACTCTAGGCATTCAGTAATATGACTGAATGCATCAGTTACTGAATCTGTCACAAAGATATGGTCTAAATCGTTACTGCTAATAACGCCGTATTCTTTCAATACATCAGTATTCATAAGCTCATTCCAAAAATGTTCACCAAAAATTACTATCGGAAAATCTCTTTTAATCTTTTGAGTTTGTATCAAGGTCAAAACTTCAAACAGTTCATCTAAGGTACCGAAGCCTCCTGGCATTATGATTAATGCTTCGCTTCTATAAGCAAACATGAATTTTCTAAGGAAGAAATATTTAAAATTAAAATTTAATCCCTTTGATATGTAAGGATTTGAGCTTTTTTCAAATGGTAAGTCGATATTCAGACCAATACTTTTTGCTCCAGATTCAAATGCTCCTTTATTTGCTGCTGTCATTATGCCTGGACCACCACCTGTACAAATAGCATATTGCTTTTTAGTTTTCTGGTTTATAGCCCACTCTCCTAATTTGTATGATAGTTTTTCAGCTGCGTTATAGTAAGGTGCCATTTTAAGTAATGGATTTTTAGGATCACTCTTCTCTAGTGAAGCAGCAGTATCAGGAGATGGTGCTCTTGCTGAACCAAAAAAAACAATCATATTTTCAATGCCTTCTTCTTTAAATTTTTGATTTGGATATTGATACTCAGCAAGCACTCTAAAAATTCTGCCTTCTTTAGATTGAATAAAATCTAACTCTTCATAAGAAAATTTTAGTTCATCACTCTTTGACATAATTACCCTAAAGTGGAGCGACCATCGAGAATCGAACTCGAATCTAAGCCTTGGCAAGGCCTCGTAATAGCCGTTATACTATGGTCGCTTACGGACTAGATAATATACATTTTTTTAATTTTTTTGTCTAAGGAAATACATTAGAATATCTTATGCTTTTTAGAAACTTACTCATTAGTGCACTGTTTTTTATTTCTTCATCTATTTTTAGTCATGGAAAAGTTGGGTCTTTTATTGAACCTGATGGTACTGGAAACATTAGTTTTCCTAATACAGATGAGTATCAAGTTTTAAGCGTAGATTTACACACTCATTCTGTCTTTTCTGATGGCCATGTATGGCCTAACGTTAGAGTAGCTGAAGCTGAAAGAGAGAATTTAGATTTAATTGCTATAACTGAGCACTTAGAGTTTCAACCTCATATTAAAGATATTCCTCACCCAGATAGAAATAGATCATTTGAAATAGCATTAGGTGCAAAAAATTCAGATCTTTTGATAGTCAATGGAGGAGAAATAACAAGAAGCTTTCCTCCAGGACACATTAATGCAGTTTTTATTAAAGATGCTAATAAATTAATCAATATAGACAAAAGTAAACAAGACAAAGTAGATGAATGGATAAAGACTCGACCGCCAAGTTATTTAGATAAATATGATGGTGACCCATGGTTTAATGATGCTACATTAGCAGCTCTTTGGCCCATAGAAGAGGCATTAAAAGAAGCAAATAGGCAGGAAGCATTTGTATTCTGGAATCACCCAGTTTGGTCTGCAGAAACTGATAATTCAGATGTCATATTAACTGATATACATAAAAAACTTTTTAATAAGAAGTTAATGCATGGGATAGAAGTCGTTAATGGTAAATGGTTTTCTGATGAAGCCTTTCAGATTGCGCTTGATTACAATCTAACATTACTTGGTACCTCTGATATCCATGGTTTGATTGAATGGGATTATTTAAATCAGCCAAATGGACATAGGCCAGTAACACTAGTTTTAGCTAAAGAAAGAACTACAGAGTCTATTAAAGAAGCGCTATTTGATCGCAGAACAGTGATCTGGTATAAAAATGATCTAATAGGATTAGAAAATAATCTAGTGCCTGTTATTGAATCAACACTAGAGATAGTAGACGTAACCTTTAAAGGCAGAACTATAGGTACAGTTAAAGTAAAAAATACGTCTAGCGTTCGCTACATGTTGAGAGTGGTAGATGGCCAATTCATAGAAGATAGTTCAAATATTATATTCATTGAACCAAATGACACTAGTTCATTTGAAGTTAAGTATGCAAAGGGCAAAAAGATTTCACTAGAAGTAGAAGTATTAAATGCCTATATAAAACCGAAGATCCATCCTGTAATAACATTAAATTGACAGTTATAATTAAGTTCTATGAGTAAACCAACTGAAAAAGAGATTCATGAAGCAGTAAGAAAGCTACTTTTATGGGCCGGAGATGATCCAGATAGAGAAGGATTGATAGGCACGCCTGATAGAGTTGCTAGGGCTTACAAAGAATTCTTTGCTGGCTATGAACAAGATCCAGAAGAAATCTTAAGAACAACATTTGAAGAAGTAGAAGGTTACGATGAAATGGTCCTGGTTAAAGATATTGGTGTTGAATCACATTGTGAACATCACATGGTTCCAATTATTGGAAGAGCGCATATAGCTTATATACCTAACAATAGAGTTGTGGGCATAAGTAAGTTAGCTAGAGTTGTTGATATTTTTGCAAAGAGGTTACAAATTCAAGAAAAAATGACAGCGCAAATTGCTAATGCTATTGAAAATGTACTTAATCCTAAAGGTATAGCTGTAGTGATCGATGCATCTCATCAATGTATGACTACAAGAGGAGTAAATAAGCCTGAGTCATCTACAGTAACTAGCGCTATGCGAGGTGTTTTTAAAGATAACCCAAGAACAAGAAATGAATTCTTAAGTTTCATTAATTTGCCGAAATTTTAAGACACTTGAAACCCTTAGTTCTTGCATCTTCATCACAGATTCGAAAAGAAATTATTTCTAAATATGATGTTCCTTTTATTTCTGATAATCCCTCAATTAATGAGGATAAGCTAAAAGAAAATTCTACTTTATCTGATCCAGTAAAGTTAAGTTATTTCTTAGCTGAAGCAAAAGCAAAAAGCCTATCATCTAAATACCGAGAAAATGTTATTTTAGGCTGTGATCAAATATGTATCCTCAATGATGATATTTTTGAGAAACCTTTATCAACTAATAAGGCAATTGAGAATTTAAAAATACTCTCAGGAAATATACATCAACTAGTAGGATCTTATGTTTTTGTGAAGAATAATGTAGTAATTAGTGATTACACAGCTATATGTACTCTAACCATGAAAAATTTAACTGATGCTGAAATAGTAAATTATGTCGAACTTGATAGTCCCTTAAATTCATGTGCCTCCTATAAGTTTGAAGAAAATGGATATAAACTTCATAAAGAAGTTATTGGGAGTCTTGAAGCAATCAATGGATTACCCTTTGAACAACTAAAAGATCTAGTAAATGAGTACTTATAAAGTAGTAAAGACATATGGTCATGATAAAGGCTTTTCTTGCGCCTTTAGGCAATGGGCAGCAGACTCTCACTGTAGCTATATCCATGGATATAGTCTTGGTTTTACCATAACTTTAGGCGCCAATGAACTGAATGAAAAAAATTGGGTCTATGATTTTGGTGAGTTTAGTTTTCTAGAAAAATGGTTGCGAGATCATTTTGATCACACCCTTCTAGTTGCTGAAAATGATCCATATCTTAATGAAATTAAATCTTTAGAAAATAATAAGATTGCAAAAATTGTAGAGGTACCTGAAATAAGTTGTGAAAGGTTTGCAGAAATGACTTTTAAATTTTTAGACAATCATTTCAAGTTAAATGACTATAATGTAAATGTATTATCTGTAGAGGTCTCTGAACATCCAGGAAATACTGCAGGATATTACGGAGAATAGATGCTTAGAATTTACAATAGTCTTTCTAAGAAAAGGGAAGAATTCATTCCTAATGATCCCAATCACATTAAATTTTACGCTTGTGGCCCTACTGTATATAACAAAATACATATTGGTAATGCTAGAGCCTTTATGTCTGCAGATTTGCTAGCTAAAGTATTAAAAGGCATCTATGGCAATGTTACATATGTATGCAACATCACAGACATTGATGACAAAATAATTGATGCTGCTAAAGAAGAAGGGCTGTCTATCAAAGATATTGCCAATAAGTATTTTAAACAGTATCAAGAAGATACTGCGCTGTTAGGTATTTCTCCGCCTGATATTCAACCTTTTGCTACTGACTATATCGATGAAATGATAACTTACATTGAGAAACTCATATCATCCGATAATGCTTATGAAATCAATGGTAATGTACTTTTCAGAGTCTCATCATTTTTAAATTACGGTTGTCTTTCAGACAGAAAGCTGGATGAACATGATTCTGGTTCAAGAGTTAAAGTTGAAGATTTTAAAGAAAATCCAAATGACTTTACATTATGGAAGCCTTCACTTGATGATGATCCTGGATGGGACTCACCTTGGGGTCGCGGCAGGCCTGGCTGGCATTTAGAATGCTCCGTTATGTCTGAATCAACTCTAGATATTCCATTTGATATTCATTCAGGAGGAAATGATCTTAAATTTCCTCATCATGATAATGAGATTGCACAAACATGTGCTTATCATGGCAATGAAGATCCAACATCATTTGCTAAGTATTGGGTTCATAATGGTTTCTTAAACCTTGAAGACGAGAAGATGTCTAAATCTTTAGGCAATGTTATATATATAGATCAATTATTAAAAAAATATAAAGGTAATGAGGTTAGGCTTGCCCTTCTTTCTACTCACTATAGGCAGCCTATACCATGGAGCGAAGATTTACTCGATCAATCACATAATATTCACGTTAAGTTACAAAATGCTTTCAAGAAGTATGAAGAAGTTGAAGAAAAATTTCATACTGATTCAAAGATTGCTGAGATATTAATGGATGACCTAAATACACCACTTGCTATTAGAACAATGCAAGATTTAGTCTCAGAGCCTAATGAAAATATAGAAAATGAAATAGCAACTTTTAAATATATTTTTGAAGGCTCAAATCAAGACCTTTCTCTTTCTGATGATTTAATTGATGAGATTAATGCTTTGGTCAAAAAAAGGGATGCAGCTAGAAATTCAGGTGATTATGAAATGGCTGATAAAATTCGCGATAAATTGAGTAAAATGAATGTGTCCATAAAGGACGTTAATGGAAAAACAGAATGGGAAATATTGTAGTTAAGTTACCAGATGGTTCAGATAAAGAACTTCCATTAAAAAGCACTGGTTCTGATTTAGCTGCTTCAATTGGAGCTAGATTAGCAAAAGATTCAATTGCAGTTGTTATTAACGGAGAGCAAAGAGATTTAAGTGATGTTCTGCCCAATAAAGCTGAAGTTTCTATTATCACTAAAAACTCAGACGAAGGTCTTGAGATAATGCGACATACCCTAGCTGCTCAAGTATTAGCTTTAGCTGTAAAAAACCTATATCCAGATGCAAAATTGGCGATTGGGCCAACTATTGATGATGGTTTTTATTATGATTTTTTTACGAATAAACCTATTTCATCT
>Ga0115011_10002409_pt1 | contig 13006 bp, 13 predicted proteins | sample TroAtlMetagenome_2_FD_88705 | JGI IMG/M metagenome (GOLD analysis project Ga0115011, IMG submission 88705) | Marine eukaryotic phytoplankton communities from Atlantic Ocean - Tropical Atlantic ANT8 Metagenome | ecosystem: Environmental > Aquatic > Marine > Oceanic | place: Tropical Atlantic... | reverse complement strand
GTCAACGCTTCAAGAGCGCAGACAACCTTATCATCGGGGCGCCAAAGACACCAGGGGCATGTCGCCATGGTCCATTACATTTATCGTTCAGTGCCTGCTCCTGACCAGGACAGTGAAGAGCTCACAACTGGAGAAGACCACCAGACGCGTGCTCAGAATGTTTCTGCCCCCAGAGCTGAGCCAACCACTCTGCGCCCACCTGGATGAGACGCCCTTGCCGAGCCGATGGACAGTAGGTAGACACCGTTTCTGGGCCGACGCGGCCATGATGCGAGTGGAAGCTGAGGTAGATGCCCATGTGTTGCAAACTGACCACCGCAAGCTGCACACTGCACCCTGCACCATTTGCAATTGCGCACTGCCTTGCAAAACCTACACAGCAACCGCTGCATCGCAATCCTCGGCGCCGCTCTAGAGGCCAAAAAAAAGGCCCATGCTTGCGGAGAATCATTCGTAAGGTATCTAATGATAGACTCTTCTCCCCAATGCGGCATGGACTTAGAGATTATGTTGCAGCTGGTGATCAACGAAGCAGATCTGGATGCCATCCTTGATTGCGTAGGCAACCTTGCCTCCTTGGACCGAAGCCAATGCCATGAAAGTGCCCAGGACAGGAGGATCACCCGTCGGATAAGACAGGAAAGCCTCATTATCGAGAGGCTTGGAAGCATGCTCAAAAAGCGCATATTGCCCCCAGTGGCCCTTGGATTGCAAGAGGCAGGCGTTCCTAGAAAGTTCAGCGCGGTTGCTCACCAGCAGTACCTAGAATGCGCAGGGCCTGCAGAACTGGCAACGGCTTTCAGGGAGTTCTTTGCCGGCACTTTAGACCAAGGCGTGGAATTCGCTTTGGCGTCCATGGGCCCGCAGCCTTTCTCCTCAGTTTTCCCATGGTATCCGCTGGCGAGCAGAGCCGCATACAGCCCGGAAGCTGAGGACGCCGAGTTTGCGACCGAACTTGTAGACCACGCCCTGGACCTCTCTGGCTTTATCCCGGTAGCCGGCAATTTCCACATCATTGGCAACAGCGCCAAAGACTTCAAAAACACTGTGAGGCACTATGACTATGCCATCAGAGGCCTGACATTAATCAGCTGGCTGTGTCGGGATGGAGATCCACGGAAGCGTCTCTTGGCAACTTGTTTCGCAGACGAAGTGCACAGACACATGAGAACCACAGTGGAGAGCTTCAAGGGCAAACCAAAGCTGGACCGGTGGGGATATGTGTGCGAATGTATCATGCATGCACTTATCGTCAAAGATCCGCTCCGCTACGGGTGGGACCACCGCAAGTTTGCAAGTCCCAACCATAAGAGGAAGAAGAGGGAAGAAAAAGAGGAAGAAGGCGTCAACTTAGATGAGCTGGACAATTACATTAGGGAGGAATTCTTCTGGGACGTCCTTGTCATGTTGGACATGCTGCATTGCATGGAGAGAGAGGCGATAAGGTGGACAAATGCGTGCTCATGCCACGAAGGGCTTGACTGGGGAGGCGCCTCGCCTGAGGAGCGGGAATTGTGGAAGAGGTGCCCCATGCGGGGGCTCAGGGCACCAGAGATGGCAAATGGGGATTTCTGGAAAGCTATGGGGAGGATCACGCAAAACACGGCAGCGGACCTCCTGGTGAAACTGAGTCCCCGGCTGTCGCCAGCACAGAGAACAGATATCATGGATAGCTTTGTATCGGCCCAGCAATCGTTCCTCGGCGTGCTTGCCATCAGGCTTGGTTTCTGGTTGGAGTGGCCTTGGCGACTCTTTGCCGGCGGGGCTCCGGGAGAGGAGCGCTTCAGAGCAATCATTGATGAAGCTCTCAACTGCCCTTGTGATCACCCACTCATAAAGGAAATCCAGGGGCCCGGCGAGTTGGGTATAGAAGCAGTATCATTCGCTATGGGCACGCCCTTGTCAGTGCTGCCCCTAATGAGAAGACTCAAAGCAAAGCTCATGTGCTTGCCGGTGGGTGAGCAGGATGTTGAAGGGGTACATGCAAGGATCGGCAAAGCAGGCGTGCCGCAACATTGCTCCTCATGTCTTGCGCCATTGCGCATGCAGATTCATGCCCACCGCCCTCCACTGCAATGCAATGTTCAACCCAAGTCAACGCGCAATCACATGGCAAGCTTTGTACCTATGCTGCAAGATAATAACAAAAGGCCATCACAAGCGTGCGAACTTGTCTTACTTCAGCTTCGACTTGAGGGCCCAGGAGCTCGAGGACCGCCTGGAGGACCAGTGCTACTTCGAAGAGTTCCACAACGCACTGCATATCATCAAGGGGCCCACTTCAGTCTACAGAGGCCTGGGCTTTGGCGGGCATCCGTCCATGACCGGGCCGAACGGCACACCCCTTCCATGGAATAGCCGCTTTCCTGCCGCAATGTCAGTCGTTTACCATTCTGACGAATGGTCGATCTACCGCATCAAACCGTTGCGCAGGATGCCATCCCAGACCACGCCTCCTGGAATAGGCGCATGCGGGCTTGAGGAAGAGCCCGCGTCGCTAGGTGATGCTGCTGATGGATCTGGCGAAGCATTGGCCCGCCTCTTTGAAAGACCTGAGGGGCAAGAGCGGCCCTTGCCTCCTCCTGCCTTGCCTGCTCCAGCAGAGATTATTGGAGAGCCGCCCTTGCCTATTATCGGGCACAGCAGAACCGAGCACTTTAACAAGCTTGTGATCAAATATCTCACCCAGGCCCAAGGCCTGATGTGGACGAGGATGGGGAGCCATGCGCACGCAAATCGGTTTACCCATTGCAGAGCCACGGCACCTGCTGCATTGCACACGCCGTCAACCATTGCACCCACCGCCCTGCACAGGATTGAAGAAAAAGGCGCCGAAGAGCCAGTCAGCTGCTTCCTCTCGATTAACATTCCCCTTGGATCCCTTCAAGTGCTACAGGGTATGGGCAGTGCACGCGGCCTGGGCGCTCTTGGGAGCCAGACAGTGGCTGAGTATCAAGCAAGCAGCACATTGCTGCCGGAAAAGGCCCGAGGGTGGATGTTCCTCCAGAGGAGCCATGCATCGCCGTCCAGGATCAAAAGGCCACGCTCCAACACATCAGTTGAACTGCGCAATGCCCACACACTGGTCACGCTGCACAGGCCAACACATTTTGGTGAACGTGTTGCTCTGCGTGAGCTCTGCGTGGAAGCGGCACCTATGAACACTGTGGGGGCCCAGGGCGATCCCCAACCCATACTGCTAGATGTGGCAGCCCTTGGTCCAGAGGCAATCCAAAGCTTGGTGACATGGCGTAAGGTCGACAAGATGCGGTACACATGGAAGGGCGAAAGTCCAGGGGTCCATTTTGAAACGCTCCTGCGGTCACTGTGCGACACAGGGACTTGCAGGATCCACGACATGCCCGGAAGCAGGGAGGAGTTGACTGAGGCAGCACACATGATGGAGGCCGAGGGACATATAGAACACTGCCCAGGCGACGAAGAGTCCTGGCGACTCACCGCAGAGGGCGGAGGGCACGTCCAAGCCAGCTACGCACTTGAGCGTCCGAGGTCAACCGCTGCCAGCCTTGCACAGCAAAGCTCTCCCATTGCAGCACTGCACGCATGCAGAGTGTAGCAAAGTCGCGCTCCTGGCAGCAAGCTTTGCTACGGAACCCCAGATCTCGCGCCATTTGGAATCCCAGCAGTCGCGGAAATCTCCACTTCTTCCGAGGATAACGCGACAATTTCAAAGCTGCCGCGGAAATTGCAACTTTTCCGACAAGAACGAGGCAATTCCGAATTCCCCGAGGAAATGTCAAGCTTTCCGGTGAATTCTCACACATTCCACAGAAATCTCAAGTCTTCCGACTAGAACGCGGCAATTCCAAATTTCCCGAGGAAATGTCAAGCCTTCCGGTGAATTCTCACATATTCCGCAGAAATCTCAAGTCTTCCGACGAGAACGCGGCAATTTGGAAGTTTCCGAGGAAATGTGAAGGTTTGTGGTAAATTCCAAACATTCCGTAGGTTTTCAAATATTCCGCGAAAAAACACAAATATTGCTTGTAAATTGCCGTTTTCTGTGCAAACCCGGCGGTTGGGTTCGCATAAAGTGGAATGCGCCGAACATGTGTCGTGCTGTGTCGTGCTGTGTCGTGCTGTGTCGTGCTGTGTCGTGCTGTGTGTCGTGCGGTGTCGTGCTGTGTCGTGCTGTGTCGTGCAAAGACACAAATATTGCCCCTGGGCGGGGAGCGGGGCATCCCCTCACGTTCTTCCCTCAAAGTCGGCAAAAGTCGCTAAAAATACATGAACATCCTGAAAAAAGACGAAAATGTGGGAACCCCACGAAAAATGATGAGAAGCGACGGAAATCGGCGAACGCGCCAAAAAACCGGTGATCCTGGCGGAAAACGCCGAAAAACGAAGAGAATCGACAGGCATCAAGAAAAAATATGAACCCGTGTGCCTGCCCACGAAAAAAACATGCTTGGGCGTGCTGCGGCCTCGAAATCGGCGCTGACCGTCGAAAATATCAGGGCGCCTGGGAAGAAGTCACGCTGCATGCCCAAAACCGATAGACATGTCAGACCATACTCCCCAAAATCCGAATGGGCGCGGCACCCTCCTGCCCCCACTGCATTCAACTTGGCGGACACATTGCACTCCCATCGCAGACACCACCCCTTACTGTGGGGGCATATCATGCTCAACTTTCCCAGCGGCGGCGCTGCATTTGCCAGCATGGCTAGCAGAGGCGGCTGTGGGACAACTTTGAGAACAAGCCGGTGAATGACATGGAAACCGTGGAGCTACTTATGCACCTGGCGAAAACTGGATGGACGCATCGTCCTGTCCACTCTAGAAAGCAGACTGCGCGGGTCAAGGCTGTCCACTTCGAGCCAGGGGAGTCTGAAAAGATTTGGCATTACCGTGCGAAGGAGGATAGCGTTTGCCATAACTATTTGCTCCTGCTCGCCTTGGAAGATAGACCTGTGCCACATCTGGCAACAGCTAAGCAATATGCGGCTATTTTGGACGGCACTCCACTAGAGGAGGTCATGCAAAAACGGATCAAGGCCATAGCTTTCAAAAAAGACGACTTTGATGACACTGTCTATCACCAGGTCGTCGCCAGGAGGCCCAGAAAAGTAGCAAGACGGGCGGCTCGAATCAAACCGCCCCCGGCAATTTTGGATGTGTTCCCCGGCTCTGGGTCTGCAAGCTCAAGCAAATCAAGCAGCTCGACGAGCTCAAGTTCAGGGTCTGGAGGCGATAGTGGGCCAGGGGAGCCATCAGTGCCGCAGCAGGATGACTCAGGAGGCGCATCTCAGAACAGCGGCTCAGATGAAGCAGGCAAGTCCGGCGCTTCTTCCAAAAGGTCTTCCTCCTCAAGCTCTTCTCATGCCAGCGGTCCGCCAGAGGACCGCCCTGCTGGCGTTCCACCAGAGGACCCCCCTGAGCGGCAGCCACGCCTAGTTCAGCCAGGGGCAACAAGATCCAGAGAGGGACGAGTGCCCTGGGGGCTCAACTTTTACATTGCGGTTGGCAACGGCTACGAAATGATCTGCAACAATCCGAAGCACAAGGAGAAGGGCGGACGCGGCTGCAGGAAGCAGAAGACCCAGGAAAACTTTGGTGCTGAAAAAAACTTGCGTTTGTTGAAGCACTGGGCAATCCTCGGGAGCAGCTGTGCCTCCAGGAAGGCACACATCGATATGTGGGAGGAGGTGGTTGCCTCTCCATTTGCATTTCCACATTGCAGCGCATCTCACCTGCATTCGCACAGCATTGCGCATGACGTCGCCCACCTACCGTTCAGGTGGTTCGCTGCGAGAAGAATGATGAGACGCCAAACGATGAGTACTTAGAAGAACATGCGCCAAAGGAGTGGAGCTCTGCTGCTCCCCCACGGCTTCCGTCTGGAGTGTGCACTATTGGCGGCGCTTCTGCTAGCACCGGGGAGGCAGGAGGGGCGGCTGCAGGGGATAGTGGACGTCTTGACAAGTACATGAAACCTGGCATGACTAAGGCCTTGCTGCCGGACAACTAGCTGAAAAAGGTTTGAAGGAAGTGATAGCGGAAAAGCTCATCAGCTTGACCTGAAACCTCAACTAGGGGTTTATTCGCAACCGCAGCTTAGCATTCTTAGCTTACATATAGCAGGCACAGGGGTTGATGGCTGGGCAAGTGGGCGGCTTGGTGGGTGGGTGGGTTGGCGGCTTGGTGGATGGGTGGGTGGGTTGGTGGGCTGGTGGGAGGGTGGGTGGGTTGGTGGGCGGGTGGGCGGGCAGGTGGATGCATTTGCTTGGTTGGTTGGTCGGTTGGTTGTTTCTTGGTTTGTTTGGTTGGTTGGTTGGCCGGCTGGTTGGTAATCTTTGCGCTGCACTGCACCATTGCAGCCATTGCCCTGCATTGCGCCATTGCATCCATCCATGACACCAATGCATCCATTGCATCCACTGCACCATACCGCATCCATTGCATCCATTGCACACGCTGTGTCTTTCAAACATTGTAACTGAAGCAACGGCTCAGCCCTCCTGCACCCAAGGCCAGGGGGCCAGTAGCCAGTGACATGTTGCCTTCTGCCATGCAAACGGCAGATGCCCGCCGTCGGTTCTTGGCTGAGAGGGCCACCGGGCAGCCGACCCAAGACAGTGCGGAGCCGCCGCGCAAGCGCCTGGCGGTTGAACCGCTCTGCGCGGGATGCGGTTGCCCATGGCCCTTCAAGAACCGCTGGTTTGACCATGAAGGGAAGTTACAGTGCCGTCTTTGCTCCATCGCTTCGCTCACCGCATCAACTCACAGCTGCATCCACAGCTGCACAGGTCCACAGCTGCATCCACTCACTGCATGCACCTTACCATGGCAAGCTCACTGTCCTCACTCAGGTGCTGCTGCCGGCGTTGCAGCAACAATGGATCGGTCCGCCATGATCCGGTGCTTGGTAAGCCGGTAACCTACAGGCTGATGTTTGCTGGGCACATGGATGAGAACTTTGCTCTGGGGAAGCGGGGGGGCGACCTCAAGGACCACTGGGACACTCTCAGGCCAATAGGCGAGGATGGACCATGGAGCGCCAGCCAGTCACCAGAGGTGAGGAGGAAGCATGACGAGAGCTCGTCGCAGGGCAGTGATGAGGAGGAGTCGGAAGCAAAAGAGGACAGTTCATCCAACTGCAGTTCCTTAGACGCCCAAGAAAAAGAAACGCGTCGCAAGCAGTATGCAGCAGAGGCGATGGAGGATGCAAGCAAGGCGATTCAGGATGCTTCAGGGGTCAAAGTGCTTGAGGACTACTACTTAGAAACCGCAATGAACTTGGTATGTAGTGAAACCGCTGAAGACGGGCTCAGGGTATGTATTGGAACTTTCTGGGGACTTGCTCAGGGTCCCTATTGCTAGCTAGTCCTTCCCAAACCCCCATCTATACCCCAAGTTCTGCCAGAACTTTGCCTATGGAGACGGCGGGCTAACTACCAATGAGCAAGTCTCGGAATGTTCCAGGCTCCTGCCGACCAGGAGCCGCCTCAGCCAGACATCAAAGACGTGCCGTGGCGCGAACTTACAAAGCCTGCAGAGCCAAAGGGTGATTCGCAGGATGATGTTCTCCAATCGTTTCTTGACGATGTCAAGGAGGACCCCCCAGGCCAGTCCAGGGAGGGCCTCCCAGGTTCTCCAAGATTGAACAAGTCGCGTGCATCCATGTTGGGACTTGTAACAAAGGTCAACTTCCAGGAAGGCGAAGCCGTTGAAGTTTGGAGCGGAAAAGAAGAAGCGTGGTGTGTTGCCAATGTCCTAAGCGTCGAAGGCCATGGATCAACTGCGACGGTGACTGTCGCCATGAAGTTGCCAGATGGCACCACAGAAAGACAACGCATCGAGTCCTGTTTTGATGGCATTCGGCAGGAAGGGCATGAATCGGAGGATGAAGAGGTGAAGGCGTTCAGGCAAGAGCACTTAATCGAGGCGGAAGCAGCGGCAGAGTGTCACAAGGACCTGACATCTGGACCTGACATCGACATGGGCAAGCGTGCAGAGGATGATGAACGCGGAAAGCGGAATAAGCAATTGGCCGAGCTCAAATTCTCACCTTGGGATACCAAGGCCCTGCTTGCCCCAATCACGGAAGAGTGTGGACCTTCCAGTTCCGTTGGTCCTGCACATTGCGGTCGTGATGTGTCTCAGTCAGCGATTTCGAGTGGTGACTGGTCAGTCCAGATTGAGGGTCTGAGATTTGCACGCTTGCATGATGAGGAAGAAGAGCGCAAGTCTGAAGCCCCGTCGCCACAACCAGCATGCGACATCAACGTGAAGAAGGAAGACCAGCGCTTGCATGATGAATGGCATGCGGCACGCCAGCGCTTGCATGATGATGATGTTGCTGATAGCGCGGCAGGGCTCGCAGAGGGGCCGCCTGTTGCTCGCTATCCAGCCGTGAGTGTGGGCATATGGCAAACAAACGCAGTGTACTACAACCACTACAAGGCGAAACACACGAGCTACACGGCCAGGTACTACTCTCATCCACCGAACGCTATGCGCCCACCCGGTGAGCGCATCCTCCATGTGAATTTGAATGTCTATGAGAAGGTCGGCCCAGTCATGGATGTGTTCAAGGCTCCAGGCCGTGGAGAAGCGGAAGGCCTCGAATTCGTTGTCCTGAAGGTACCAATATGCGACAGAACCCGGCACTTCCCTGGAGGTTGCGCATATGTCAACGCTGAGACAAAAGCAAGGCCGGGAGGACCTAAAAACTTCTGGCCGCAAGTACATCTTACCTGGAAGGACGGGCAAACACAGTTCGACGATTCAGCTGAACGCCGCGAAGTTTCGAGAACTGGGCAGCGCGAAGCTTTGAGATGCTGCACCGCTGGTGCTTCATCATAAAAGCAACGGTGGGGCAGCGCCAGCAGTGCAGACACTAAGACATGCACATCATAGCATGTTGCAGAACCATATGCCGCAACCGCGCATTGCTGCAACCATAGCTGCAGCAGAACCTAGGTCACATTGCTGCAACCATTGCTGCGCGCGACCATTGCAACCCTGCCATTGCAAGGCTGTACTACCTCAAAGCTAGCAGTAGTACCTCACATTGTTGCACCTTGGTGCTTGTAGTAGCTGTGACCCTGCATGCGCAGGTGTGTGTGGCAGCTCCGTGAAACTGCATATCACACGAATGTACTTGTTACAATAAATGATAAAATCCTTCTTCGCTTCAAGGGCCTGCGGGACAGAAGCGGCCGCTGGTGTGGAGGGAGACCAGGAAGAAGCTGCCGCGAGCTGCAGAAGTGTAAGGTGCTCGTCTTCATCCTCCTGGTCCTGAGCGGCGCCGTTCTAAGAAGCGTTTCAGGCCTCGTCGAGTTTTAGACTGGGCAAGTCCTCTGCGCCAGGCACATGCCTTGCCATGTCCATATGTGCCTTCTGCGACTCCCAGCTCCACCTTTGTCGTGTATGGTGGTAGGTCCAAGAATGTCTTCTCCCTCGCTGTTCCTACGCATTGATGGCCCACAGTACTTAGTGCTGACGCGGGCTTGCCTCACGCATCCCAGAGAGCTGACCTTGCTCCACCATTGGCCACATCGCTTCCAGGTTCCACGGCCTACGTAGCGTATCGTTTCTGTTGCCTCAGCAAGCCACTCTTCAGCTTTGTAGGCCAATGGTAGGTGAGCGGACCAGTCCGATCGGACGACATTCACATCACGTATCAAATCCAAAAGTGCGGCGTACAGGGCGAACCCTGTCTGTGAATGGCTTTTCACCACCATCTCTGTGAATGGCTTTCCACCACCATCTCTGGGAGCACAAGCCGGGTCGTCACGCGACTGGTGGAACTTCGCACTTACACAGAACACGCATAACATGTACATACAGCTGTTAGCTAGCAAGCAGGGCAAGCAGAGTGAAAATGCGGGAAGGCAGTGTTGCCGTATCGAGAAAAAACTCCCTCCATGCGCACACCCCAGCATCATGCTTGCACATGAGAAGCATTAAGGTCACGCATGGTTCATTGCAGTTCATTGCGGCTAATGCATGTGCACCTCTTCGTTGCATTGCAGCTTTTCGATAGCAAAGCAAATATAGCAAGAGGGTGGTCAGGGCATGCTGGGGCTTGGTGTTACCAAATTCACTTTACTGAGACACTTTACTGAGACACTTTACTGACATAGCAGTTGCCACCCTGGGGAATTGCACCAACGGCGCCCATTGAGGAGCACAAGCAATCCATTGATTAGATTAAAGGTCCGGGTTTTAGGCTCCAAGCTGGCCGTGCTACTGAGGCCGTGCTACTAAGCTGGTAGAATTTAGTTTGTTTGCAGTTGCCCTAGCCCCAGGGCATGGTTCAAGGTAGCCCAGCTGCAGCATGTTGCCCCGTAGCTGGCAAGAGGCATACCTTGGTAGCAGGAGGAAGGATGAGCTGGTGTCCTGTGCTTTGGCTGCGGAGGCCTGGGACATTTCAATGCCATGGCTGCATCATGCATCACCCATCGATCGCTGCATCATGCTAAAGTGCTGGCTGCTGCATAATCATGCAAAGCCTTGAATCGCATCGCTGCACCTGCTCACGCATACTGCTTGCCCAGCCACAGTTCTGAGTCAGGCCGGCCCTGCCTCCCTACGCGACTGCGGAAAGTGGCCGGAGCATAAGGTGAGAGCGCTGATTGGCGGCGGCGATGAGGAGTCCCTGCGCCGTGCCGATAGGCTGAGGAACCACTACGCCACTGGCATTCTTTGGTCATCGGACTATGCAGGCATGTGGGGCGACAGGGAGATAATGGAGCGCTGCACTCAGAGCCTGGCGCATGAGATGTCCATGCCAGACTTGGAAGAACACATAAGGTTCTGGCGTTGCTGCGACTTCGCAACATTACCGCAGAAGGCCTTGAAGTTCTGGACACAGCGGGTGGATGGTGGTACCAGCTGTCTGCTGGAAAACATTCATGACCGGCTGGTGAAGCCTCATTCAGACTGGTGTCAAAGCTGCGCGCCAGAAAAGGAGATGGACGGCCGCATCAAGGTGGAGGCCTATGACCAGATCCTGCGATACCTCCTTGCAGATCCTTGTAACAAATACAACAGGCGGGCCAAAGCACCTTGCGCTATTCATGGCTCCTGTCCATTAGTTCCTTGGGCTCACAGGGGCCCCAAGCGGCCTGATGCACTGTTGCAGCATGCTGTCTGCAACAGCACAGATTGGGCGCAAAAGTTTCCAAGCGCCGTGGCTGCAAAGCTTCGAAACTGCGATTGGGAAGTAAGCGGCGAGGAGCGGCCGCTCCTTGTCTTGTCTGCAGGCCTGGGTTCCCGTTGCGCCGCGCCTTGCATCATTGCATCACTGCATCACGGCATCTTTGCAATCACGGCGGCCACATGCATGCATGGCACTCTGTGCTCACAGCCTTGTGCCACCGCTTTGCGCTTCGGCTTGCTATGCCCCTTGGCCCCTTCTAGGCACGACATGCACAGGATGGACCCCAGCGGGGCTGCAGGAGCGATATGCCGACGAGAGTGAGTACACCCACGCGATCTTTGTGAGTGAGAGGGTGGCCCGCGCAAAGACGCGAGATGAAGACATCGTGTTCCAAGAGTGCCATTGGCGTTACCCCTGGCGGAAGAAGCTGCAGGAGCCCATGAAGGACACACATCTCGTTCTTCACGTGCGGGCGGGGCCGGAGCACAGAGGGTGGCCTGTTAGGAGGTCCCGCGGGCTTTGCGCGGCCCTGAACCGGGAGACACTTCTTTGGGTGGGGCCTGAAGACTACGAGACAGACTTCCACGAGAAATTCAGTCGGCGCTTGCAGATTACCGGGGAGGAGTTCTTCTTCGCAAAAGACTCGGAATGGTTGGCCGACTCCATGAACAGGGCTCACTGCAGGGGCCTGTATCCAAATGAGGAAGAGCTCAAAGCAATGAACCCTGCGAAATACCGCAACACAGTACTGCCCCCCTCCGGCGTCGACCACTGGAGGCAGCATGAGGAAAAGCGGAAGAGCAAGCAGGCCAACGACCCAACGCCAGGTCAGGCTTGGTTCTCCGACCTGCAACAAGGGATCCTGGGTCCGGCTACACCTGGGCCACTGATCCCAAGCTGTCTCACACATTTCTCCACGTGGAGCCATCTCAGAAACAGGAGGATGCTGGGGGTGGAGGCACTTGTCGCACATGGCTGGCACCTGCGATCTGAGTTCTCAGATGACCACGCAAGCCGCCTGGCTCCTTTCATAGAGGTGCAATCGGAGGAGGATTTGCAGTTTTTGTGTGGCAACGGCTATCACCTGAGTGTGCTGTTGGAGTGGTACCTCTACGTCTTGAGCCACACGGTGCGCAGAGTACCCATGACGATCAGCAGGCCACCGTCATTGAAGAGGAAAGGCGACTCTGGATTGCTTGAGGAAGAAGAGCCCGAGGTCGAAAGGAGCAGCAAGTCTTCAGCAGGATGAGTCAAAGCTTGTCCACCACACAGCATTGAGGTCCGCATCGCCCACTGCAAAACATCTGCCATTGCGGCGCCATCCCAGGAAGCATTGTCATAGCCAGTGTTGCACACGGGGGGGTTGCTTGCTTGCCGCACTGCGCCTACTTGGGCATTTTGAACGGCAAAGGTCCTGGAACAGCTTGGGCAGCCCAGAGTTTTGAGTGTGGCCTCATTGAGACGCTGGCCCCTGGTGCCCTCAATTGCATGCATTCATATTCATACTCATAGCGCTGCGCCCATTGCACTGCAGCTGTAGCGCTGCTGGCCGCCTCAAGATGTGTGTATGCTGCACTTTGTGACAGCACGGGTGCACTGCACATGGACTCTTTTGCATCTTTGTGGTTGCCACTGGACGCAGAGTGTCAACTTGAGTGCAACCGTGCAACCCCTTCCATCCATGAGTCCTGTTGAGGGAAACAGAAAAGTCGCCGACCCTGACAACATCTCCCTCAGGGAACCAGTCTTTGGCCAAGACCGCGCCCCACATCCCATATACCCAGGCCAGCAGCTCCCCCCCCCCCCCCCCCCCCCCCCCCCCCCCCCCCCCCCCCCCCCCCCCCCCCCCCCCCCCCCCCCAACCCCCCAACCCCC
>Ga0115011_10002408_pt1 | contig 13009 bp, 10 predicted proteins | sample TroAtlMetagenome_2_FD_88705 | JGI IMG/M metagenome (GOLD analysis project Ga0115011, IMG submission 88705) | Marine eukaryotic phytoplankton communities from Atlantic Ocean - Tropical Atlantic ANT8 Metagenome | ecosystem: Environmental > Aquatic > Marine > Oceanic | place: Tropical Atlantic... | reverse complement strand
ACTTTATCTACGCTGTGAACCTAGGTGGGGATTCTTCGGTTCAGGTTGGTAATGTTGAGTTTAAGCGAGCCATACAAGATATTGATGGTTTTACTGGCAATCTCAATCATGGGGTCGGTGATGCTGGTAACCACTCAGAAGCAGCATTAAAAAAAATATTGAGCACACATGGCTGGAGTAATGATCCGGTTTCAATGGTTTTGAAGGTGAATTCTGGAAGTCGCTATAAATTACAGCTCATTATTCGTGAGCCAAAGGGTGGTGGGCATCATCGTAATTTCTCGGTGAATATTGATGGCCGTGCAGTCGTGGATAATCTTTTAGTGAACGTTCGGCCCTCTGCTTATGAAGAGGAAAGTCTGGTTTACACGGTCGAAGTTGAGGCTTTTAATGACACGATGAAAATCGCCCTGATTCCGGGAAATACAATCGGATCAACAGATGGTGTTCCCATCGTAAACGCATTAACTTTAGAAGAGGTTTCTGGTCAGCCAGATTTGGTTAAGCCGAAATATTTTGCGGCGTTTATCGAAGGGCAGACTAATTGGGAGTCGGAGGTTTCGGCTAAACTGAAAAAGAAAGAGGACACGAAATTGCCCGATAATGTAATCGAGGCAATTAAGGTTTCCGCAGTTAAACGTTCGGCTGCACAGCGGGCGACGTTGTTGGGTTACTATTTTGGCATGGCTTCAGCTACAGCAGAGATGCGTGAACGAGTTGGTAAGCTTCGTAAGAGTTTGGCTAATGTCGAGAAGTCTATCAAAACGATGTTAGTAACAGAAACCGAGAAGCCGCGCATGACTCGTATCTTACCTCGTGGTAATTGGCTGGATGACTCAGGGGAGGAAGTGCTACCTGCTGTGCCAGCTTTTTTGCCAAAAAATAAATTACGTACTGATGGCGGTCGGGCGAATCGTTTGGATTTGGCTAAGTGGATTGTAGATTCCGAAAATCCACTGACGTCTCGGGCTTATGTGAACCGAATGTGGAAGCTATTTTTCGGCGCAGGTTTGTCATCGCGATTAGACGATCTAGGAGGGCAAGGAGAGCCTCCATCTCATCCTGAGCTACTTGATTGGCTGGCTGAAGAGTTCGTTGAAAATGATTGGGATATGAAGCACATCGTTCGATTGCTAGTGACTTCTGGTGCATATCGTCAGACTTCGGTTTCCAGTATGAAACTGGATGAGGTTGATGCAGGTAATCGGTTGTACGCACGCCAAAGCCGGTTTCGTGTGGACGCTGAGATGGTGCGTGATGCGGCATTACGCATCAGTGGATTATTGGTTGTGCAAAATGGCGGGTATAGCGCCAAGCCTTACCAGCCAGCAGGGTACTGGAAGCATTTAAATTTTCCTAAACGTAAGTGGAATCACGATAACGGAGAAAATCAGTATCGCCGCGGTTTGTACACATTCTGGTGCCGGACATTTTTGCACCCGAGCATGTTAGCCTTTGATGCGCCGAGCCGTGAGGAGTGTTCAGCTGAACGTACGCGTTCGAATACCCCTCAGCAGGCGTTGGTGTTGCTAAATGACCCAACTTATGTTGAAGCGGCACGGGTATTTGCAGAGCGTATCTTACAGCATGGGGGAAGTTCAGATGAAGCTCGATTAGAGTGGGCTTTCGAACGGGCGTTATCGCGTAAGCCGTTGGATGAGGAGCAGGTGATTTTGCTGGGTTTAGTAAAGTCGCAGCTTGAACAATACGATGGCAATATTGAGGTAGCCAAGCATGCTGCTACTGCTGGCCAATGGCCTGTGGCTGATGTGTTAAAGCCAGAAGCGGTTGCTGCTTGGTCTGCTGTTTCTCGTGCGATCATGAACTTGTACGAAACCACCTCGCGTTTTTAATTTTAATAATGAATCTATATCAACAATCCATAAACCAATTGAATCGGCGTTCTTTTTTGAATGGTGTGTCTGTTGGGGTTGGTTCGCTTGCTTTAACCTCATTACTTGAGGCTCGAGGTTTTGCTAAGGAAGCCTTGCCATTGAAGTCGGGTGGTGCAGTAAACCCACTGCACTTTGCACCCAGAGCCAAGCGAGTGATTCACCTTTGTATGGCTGGTGGTCCTTCACACTTGGAGACACTTGATTACAAACCGAAGTTAGCCGAGATGAATGATAAGCCAATGCCGAAGTCAATAACTGATGGTCAGCCGATTGCGCAGTTGCAAAATAATAAGCAATTGAAATGTCTGGGTCCGCAGCATGAGTTTGAGAAATATGGAAAGTCAGGTCAGTTAATATCTAAAGCACTTCCACAAATAGGTAGTATTGCGGACGATATTTGTATTGTTCGGTCAATGACTACTCAGCAGATTAATCATGATCCAGCTCACACGTTCATGAATACCGGAACGCAAATTTCCGGCCGGCCAAGCATGGGTTCTTGGGTGCTTTATGGATTGGGTAATGGAAGTGATAATTTGCCAGGCTATGTTGTATTGAGTTCCAGCGGTGGTGGGCAGGATCAGCCTATTGCTTCGCGTCAGTGGCATAGTGGTTTTTTGCCTAGTAGATATCAAGGAGTGCATTTTCATTCTACTGGTGATCCAGTTCTATATATTAGCAATCCGAAGGGCGTGAATCAAAAGGGGCAAGGCGAAGTTATAAACGCTATCAATGCAATAAACAAAATACGTAACAATGCTGTAGTTGATCCGGAAATAGAAACTCGTATAAGTCAGTACGAGATGGCTTTTCGGATGCAGACCAGTGTGCCGGAGTTAATTGATACATCTAAGGAGCCTAAGCATGTATTTGACCTTTATGGGGCAAAACCAGGTGATGGTTCGTTTGCTAGTAATTGTCTACTTGCCAGGCGATTAGCTGAGCGTGGAACGAGATTTATTCAGCTTTATCACCGTGGGTGGGATCATCACGGTGGAGTTAAGAATGGAGTTCTAACGACAGCCAAGCATGTAGACAAAGCATCTGCTGCTTTGATTAAGGACTTGAAGGATCGTGGTATGCTTGAGGATACCCTTGTTATTTGGGGTGGCGAATTTGGTCGCACTCCGATGGCACAAGGTTCTGGGCGTGATCATCATATCAAGGGGTTTTCATTTTGGATGGCCGGCGGAGGTGTTAAGGGTGGTATAAGCTACGGTAATACAGATGATTTTGGCTATAATGCCGTTGAGGATGTGGTAACTGTTCACGATTTTCATGCGACAATGCTAAAGCTGCTTGGAATTCAACATGAGAAATTTACCTATAAATTCCAAGGGCTGGACTTCCGTCTCACTGGAGTGGAGGAGGCTCATGTGCTTAAAAAGATTTTAGCGTAAATCTGTCATATTAAGCATTTTGATTTCCGAATAATTTAAAAACTGTCTTGTGTTTATATAATTTAACTGTATTTATCGCATCTACTTATGAGATTGAGTTCGAATCTCATCCATCGTGATTTTTTAATTTATCTAAAATAATGATAGTCACAAAATATATAAAAAATACAAATGTTCCTAGGTTGGTTATACTAACAGGATGCATATTTGCCTCATCTATTTTGCTTAATTTGTCCGTTGTAGCACAGGACGATTCTGATGATATATTGCCGCCTGTGATGGTGATTTCCGAATCAACTAATAATGAGTCAAGTTCTGTGACAGTCCTTAGTGGCGACACTATTACGATTGGGGGAATTCAGGAAGTGCGTGATATTCAAACTGCACTACCAAACTTTAGTGTTTTTGATGCTAATAACACTCGTATGCCAAAGTTCAGCGTGAGAGGTCTTCGTGAGAACAGTTTTGGTGCCGGGCAATCCGCGATCGGCATGTATGTTGATGGTGTTCCTTATACCGACATGATGTCTCGTGGTTTATCACTTTACGATGTCGATCAAATTGAGTTTTTAAGAGGTCCGCAGGGGACGCGTTTTGGCGCTGGAGCAGCTCCTGGTGGTGTGCTTAGTGTTAGGACTCGTCAACCAGGTTCGGAGTGGGGTGGTAGTACCGGGTTGGGTTTTGGTCAGCACAACTCTCAGGAATACCGACTAAATGCCAGTGGCCCGCTCTCCGAGCAGATTGGTGTAAGTATTAGTGGGCTTTACAACGATCGTGATGGTTTTATCACCAATATGTCGACTGGTTCGGAGATTGATAGTCGAGAGACAACCGCTGGGCGACTGCAGCTTGTGCTTAAGCCAAGTGATCCATGGACGATTCGCCTGACAGGTTCAGCTGAGCGTTATGATGACGGTTTTATGCCGACTTATAACCCTCTAACTGATGTTGGCCCTCACAAGGTAAACCGGGATTTTAACGGTTACGTTGATAGTGATGTTGATTCGTTTGCGTTAACTGCTGATTTTGAGGGAAGTCAGTACGATTTTAGTTCGGTTACCGCATACCGTAATTGGACTCAGGATTTACAACAGGACTTTGATTTCACTGCTATTCCTATGGTTATGCCGCAAATCGGTTTTTTTCCTGTGATTGGTGTGAGCCAGCCTGATGTGGAACAGTTTTCTCAAGAGGTCAAACTTAGTTCCAAAGAAAGTGAAAAATATAACTGGGCTTTGGGCGCTTACTACTCCGATCGAGAGACTGATAACGTTTCTGGTTCTCTTTACCCGCAAGGTCTATTACATCCTCAGTTTGGTCAATTGCCAGGTCCTATCCCAGACTATACTACTGCATCCATGAGTGATGAGGACGCCGCGTTATTCTGGGAGAGTGATTTTTCGGTTGGGCAAGGTATTGAGATAACTACTGGTTTGCGCTATCAAAATAGCGACCGGTCAATCAACCGCAGCAATAGTACCACTAGTGTGAACGGAAATGATGATTGGGATGCATGGTTGCCAAAATTAGGAGTTTCCTACGTTCTTAGTGAGCGTGATACTGTATTTGCCAATGTCGCTAAGGGTTTTCAATCAGGGGGATTTAATTACTACGGAGGTGCTTCAGATACTGCTCAGTATGATTCGGCTGAATCATGGAACTATGAACTTGGATGGTTCGCTTCCTGGAATGGCGGCCGCTTGATTACTCGTGCGGCTGTTTTCTACAGTGACTTTGAAGGTTATCAGGTTTATCGCCTTAATCCGACGAATCCGACTGAGGCGTACATGGTGAATGCTTCTGAGGCCAGTAGTTTTGGTTTGGAGTTAGAAGCTGAAGCAGCTGTGAGTGAAACTGTAACTTTAAGCGCTGCCTTGGGTGTGATTAATGCGGAGTTTGATAGTTATTCGGACAGCGTCTTGCGAGGCGTTCTTGGTCCTCATGCGGCCGGTTATGAGTTTGGGGGAAACGATATTAACTTCGTTCCAGAGTACACAGCAAACTTGGCCGCACATGTCGAGTTGCCTTGGAACTTATACTCTAACATCGAGCTTCAAGGCATTGGTGAATACTGGTTGGACGAAGCTAATACCGTTGAGCAGGATGCCTATACGCTTTTGAATGCTCGAATCGGTTACAAGCGTAACAATTGGGAGTTGTTCGTTTACGCTAGAAATATGACTGACGAAGATTACTCTAATAACGCTTTGGATCTTCGCTATATGGATTATTCTAATCCGGCTGCCCCGAGTCCGGCAGGTATGATTCTTCATATACCAGGTTGGGAGCGGACGATTGGGGCTGGCTTTACTGCTCAATTTTAAATAAAAAATTCATAATTTATGGAAGCCGAGCTGAGAGCTCGGCTTCTTTTTTATATTAAGTTTGCTTAGATGAATTGTTTTGCTTGTTTGCGGATGTTACGTGCCTGCAGAGTGGTGGCGTTCATGAAGGTTCGATTCTATTTTTTTATTCTTACATTGGTTTTATCTCTATCTCTTGGGTATGCGGATAAGCCAGGGATTCGACATATTACGATCGAAGAAGCTACGGCAGAGACCCCTCGAAGTGATACTGCGGCCATTGCCCCTCTTTCAAATGGCCGATTAATGGTTGTTTACCATAAGTATCATCGTGGAAAAGAGGCCGGTCGAGACCATGGAATGTGTACAATATGGTCGAAGATTAGCTCTGACCAAGGGCGTACATGGCATACTGCCCGTAAGTTAATAGATGTTGCTGAAGGTGATATGAATGTCCAAGCGCCGGCATTATTGCGAACTCGTGATGATGAATTATTTCTGATTGCGCTTCGAGCCCATAAGGGAGGCAGCAGCAGTACGATGTGCGTTTTTGTCTCTAAAGATGAAGCTAAGACTTTTGAAGAGTTGCCGCCTGTTTGGAAACAGTCGCAGGGACAGTTATTACAGGGGGGTACAAGTTGTATTATGGAGTTAAGTAATGGCCGGCTGTTACTGCCATTTCATGGTGGTGTTGGCAATCAATGGCGACAGAAGAATTCTGCAGGCTGTTACTATTCTGATAATAAAGGCGAAACTTGGCAGCGTTCCACAATGATTGATCTGCCCAAGCGTGGGGCTATGGAAGGCTCAGTTGTACAACTCGGTGATCGTTCGTTATTGATGACCTTGCGGACACAGTTAGGAGGCCCTTACATTGCGCGTTCAAAAGATCTTGGTAAAACGTGGAGTAAAGCAATCTTTAGCGGATTAGAGGGAGGGGAATCTGGAACTTGTTTGCGACGATTACCGGGGAGTGATCGACTTGTATTGTTTTGGAATAATAGTAAGTTTGAACCAAAACATCATCATTTTGGTGAGCGCTCTCCACTTGCCGCTGCAGTATCCAGTGATAATGGTAAGACGTGGCGAAAATTGGGAAACATCGCCGATAATCTTAAAGCCGAATATACCAATCTCGATTGCTTTTTCACTGAGAAAGGTGATGCTATATTAACTTACATGTATGCTGATCCAGCGTGGAATCGAGAAGCCATCCATCTTAAGGCCGCGTTGATTCCGAAGACTTGGTTTAAGTGAGGTTTATCTTGTTTTTAAATTGTTAATGGATTTTTTGACATTCCATTTGTTTTTTTCGAGCGCCTTTCGGATTCGTTGTTCGTCAGCATTAGTAAGTTGTTGGACTATTCGAATAGCTCTATCTCGTAGCTTGGTATTGCTCGGATCAAGATCAACCATAAGGTTTTCAATCACTTTGCCGCTCTGAACCATCGCCATAGTAGTGATAATGTTTAGGATTAGCTTTGTGGCTGTGCCGCTCTTTAATCTCGTAGAACCCGTCAGTAGCTCAGGGCCTATATCAGGGTTTATAACAATGTTTGGTTTGTTGTCTTGAGGGATTTTTAGTTTTGGATTGAAGCATAGAAGTGCAGTTTTTGCTCTGCATTTGTTTGCCTCCCAGATACCACCCCAGACAAATGGGGTTCGCCCACTTGCAGCGATTCCTATGAATACATCGTTTTTGTTAATTCCTCGAAAGCGTATTGCCTCGGCTCCGGCGCTGGAATCGTCCTCTGCCCCTTCGACTGACTGACATATTGCCGAAGACCCGCCGGCAATGATCCCTTGTACCTGCTTTGGATCAGTTCGGAATGTAGGTGGGCATTCGCTTGCATCGAGTATTCCTAGGCGACCGCTCGTGCCTGCACCACAGTAAAATAGCCGCCCATTGTTTTTGAATGCGTTAACGACCCAGCGTACGATCTGCCGGATTTTAATTTTCTCTTTATTGATGGCTGCTGGTATTTGGCTGTCTTCATTGAGGAATAATTCGATCGCTTGATCAAGAGTCATACGGTCGAGGTTTGTTGAGAGGGGATGACGTTGTTCTGTTGGAGCTTGCTCAAGAAGGGCTAAGTCAGGAATCGGGATTATAGAATTTTGTTTAGTAAGCCTCTTAGATTTGTGTTGATGAGACTGTTTTGCCATCTTTCGGGCTAATTCAAGAGCTCCCCAACAGCTTTCTCTTTTTAGTGTTCCAACTTGCGATCCGGGTCGTCGGGCGCGGATACTTTTCGCGATCATGCCGGCAAATTTTGGCTGTTTCATCAATACGCTACCCGCAAGTATAAAACGGACTGGATCGGTTTTACTGGTAAGCTTTTTGGCGCAGGCACAGGCATCTTTGGCAAGTGTGCTTGCGGCTGCATTAATAATATCGATCGCAATCTTGTCGCGTTTTAACCAAGCCGTAAAAACTTCCTTGGCCAAATCGGCGATTTCAGGCTTGTTTGCCTTGGCTACCCAATCGATTAGTTGGTCGGGGGAGTTTAGTTGTAGGCGGCAAAGAATCCGTTGACCAAGTGTTGACCAAGTGTCATCGCGATCCAAATAAAAGACACAAGCCTTCAATGCTCTTAGGCCAATTTCGTATCCACTACTTTTATCCCCAAGTATATGTCCCCAACCGCCAAGCTTGGAAGTGGATCCGTTTATAGATTTTCCGTAACAGCAAGAACCGGTGCCACTTAGAACTAATACTCGGGAGGTTTGTTTGTTGTTTGAATCGGCTGCAAGAGCAGTTTCGAGATCATTAGTGGCATGGATCAACTTTGTATTTGGCCAAATTTTCTTAACAGCCTTATGGAGGCGTTTTTGATCTGAGTCTGTTCTTACACCTGCCATGCCAATTGCAATGACTGTTGGTTTTGGGAATGATTTGGCAATTTTTCGAAGAAATTGACTGATTTGTTTTTTGTCAATTATTCGAATGTTGGCTGGGCCGAATTCAGTTTGTGTAACTTTACCTTCTTGTTCGAACATCGCCACGGTATGCGTGGCCCCACACTCGATACCAAGCAGATTGCTCATGTCTTAAGACTCCAGTAGATCACCTGGGGCTACTTCTATTTTTGCTGCGATTTCTTCGGGTATATCACAAGCTTTCATTGTTCCGTCAATTGTTCGAGATACACAGACAGTGGTTAGTTTTCCAGTAGCAGCTAGTTCAGACTTGTCTTTGTTAATTTTGTTGAAGCGAAATTGATAAGTGATTGATTTGGATCGCAACTCAGAGACGAGGAGATGGACTTCAATTTTATCTTCGAATCGGAGAGGTTGTCTGAAATCAAAACTTGTGTGAACTCGTGGCCAGCCAACTGGCGGATTCGTTTGGTCGGTGACAATTGAGTAGCCTATTGATCTGAAAAATCGATGCTCTGCTGACTCCATATACTTACTGAAGTTCGAGAAATGAACAATGCCAGCCATATCGGTTTCAGAAAACTCGATAGTACGAACGAATTTGAATTCGTATGCCACGCCACGAATGTAGTTCGACTTTCCCTTGAAGACGACTGATTTTTACTTCCTTAATAATCCCTTTAGATAAGCGATAATTAAATCTGGTAAATCATTGCTATATCCGCCCTCCATGGCGTTTGCTAGCGGTACTCCAATGGAAGAAAGTGTTTTACCAAACCAGTTGAAGTCGTCAGCACTAAGTTTTTGATTGCATAAAGGGTCTCCGGCATATGCGTCAAAACCGGCTGAGGCGATTATAATATCCGGTTTGTAGTTTATTAAGTCGGCAATAGCTCTTTCAGCAGTTTTTCGATAATCTTCACGAGGCAGCTCTGGCCGTACAGTGTAATTATGACAGTTTTCGAATGATTTTGTGCCAGTGCCCGGATATGCTGGATGTTGGTGTATTGAGAAAAATTCAATACCTTCTCTTGTTGCTAAAATGTCCTCAGTGCCATTCCCGTGATGTACATCGAAGTCAAATACTGCTACGCGCTTAGCGCCAGTGATTTTTGCTTCAATAGCGGCAATTGCCACAGACCCTAGATAACAAAATCCCATTGCTCGTTCTTTTGTTGCGTGGTGGCCTGGTGGGCGCAGAAGGCTGAATTGTGGTTTTCCTTTTTTTGCTAATTCTAGAGCCTTTAGTGCTCCCCCCGCACCACGTAGCGCGTGGTCTCTAATCTTCTCGTGGTATGCTGTGTCGCCATCAAAATCATGTGGTTCGGTAAGCCGTTGTAAATGATTTTTAGAATGAGCTCGTAGCACCTTATCAATAGGTGCACTAGGTGGTTTGGCCCATTGGGTTTTTAAATCACTTAGTTTTTTTATTTTTTCGACTGAACCAGCAACTCGAAATGGCCTTTCTGGATGCCCGGAGCTTTCATACGACGTGCAGCGCTCATCGGTTATAATAGTCATTGAGTTAATGTTATCGTTTCGTAACTCGAAATGAAAGTTTAGCAATGTTATATTCGGTTTGATCTCAATTAAAAAGATGTGCAAAATTTCGTTCAGCACATGATGACTGCGCTACTCATACTTGGTCCGTTTATTTGCGTGTGGGCAATAGCTGCGATTTTTTACTATATGGGTCGTCGCCGTGCAAACCAGTTAAGGCTAGCTGAGATTTCTTTTTCGCAGAGTGTGCAAAACCGATTTACTTCTATAGTTGTGAATCGGCCAAAAACTTGGCTCGCGGTGAAGTCTCGAAATTCAGAAGATGTTGCCCGTTCGATAGGATTGATTGACTTACAGTCTTACTCAAGTGCTGGCGGTTTAAGCGAGACTAATAGAGATCAGATTTTTGTTTCGCCACCGGTTAATGGTTGGGTAGTGGTTTTTGGTGAAGGGTTGCCGGATCCTGAGGCTGATATTGATGAATGTTTTAAGTTTTTGATTGATATGAGTGATAGGCTTGGTCATCTCCAATATTTTCATGGCAATCATACGCTTGGCCATCACGCTTGGGTGAAGGTAATTGAGCGACAGGTTGTGCGGGCTTATGCTTGGGTTGGGGAGACAGTGTGGAATCAAGGTGCCACAACCATTGCAGAGAAAAAAAGCGGAGTGAGGGCTTTTGATTATTTTGAGGATGATGGTGATGCGTACAGTAATTGGGAAACTATGAGGCATAATGTAGAGCAACTTCCTTTATTGGCCTCGATTTGGAGTATTGATCCAGTTGTGCTTTTGGATATGTCTGTTCGAGTTAAGCCGGGTTGGATTGGTAGGTTTTCGGTTAAACGGATAGGGAAGAACTAGTTTCTTTTCTGGATTACTAATGGCGCCAGATGAATGTCTTAATTGCGGAGCTGAAGTTCCTTTGAAAGCAAGGGCCTGTTCTGAATGCGGGGCTTGTGAAAATACTGGTTGGTCGGAAGCTTCTGAATATGATTCATCCCGTTTTGTAGAAGATGAGTTTCAATATGATGATTTTATTGAACGAGAATTTGACAAAGGAGGCATTCCTAAGGGGAAAAGATTAAATCTAATTTTTAGATTAGTTTCTGTTTTGTTAATCTTGTTTTTATTGATCTGGCTTTGGTGAGCAAATGCGCGCTTTACAAGTAGCTGTCTAATGGCGCAATCTCATCCCTGTTGCTGATGAGGTGGTTTGTTTTCATTGTTTTGATGAGTGTTTTGCTTGTAGGTTGTACTACGAGCACTATTACTAATCTTACGCCACGTCAATTACCTCGTACTTCTGCTGGGCTCTATCCGGTTGAAGCAATGTTTAAAAGCAATCAGCGGACGCTGGATCATAGTTCAATGAAGCCTCTTGTTATATTTAATAACCAAGCTTATCCAATGACTAGAACCAAGCTGGTTGAAGGTCGTTGGGAGACATTGATTCCTGTTCCGGTTGGCACACAGGTGATTAATTATCATTTTAAGTTTGATTATAATTACAACGCTATAATGATGAGAAATGCCGATAGTAAACTTTCCCCGCCATATCAGCTTAAAATAGTAGATAAGGGTGATTCAGGTAGCCTTTTAATGGAGAGGGAGGATTAGATTTTAATTATGCAACGTATAAAACTTTTTAAAGGACTTGAGGACGAGGTGGATATCCTTGAGAAGCAGGTAAATGATTGGGCGGAGAGTGAGGGGGCTAAGATCTTGCAGGTTAGTAGTAGTATTGCTGCGCAAAGCTATAATCCATCTGCTAAGTCTGGTTCATCTCTACAGGTTAATGTTACTGCATCGTCGGATGTGTTGGTAACAGTTCTATATGAGAAAAACTGATCTGGAAATCCGGTTGCCTCTTAATTATTTGTTGGGCTTTGTCCTGTAGAGCTCGATTTGATCGAACCAAACTGGTCCTCCCAATGCAGTTGGTGCTATGCCGGTTAGTGTGAGATTGCCAAAGTCTTTCCATAAATCTCTTATTACAATTGTCCATTCTTTTGGTGGTGATTTTTTTAATTGTTTTGCCTTCCAATTTGATGTGTTTTTACCACTAAAATAACGTCCATTTGCGTTGTTTGGCTCAGGCCATTTGCCATCATTTGCTAATTCAAGCATCACTCCATTTGCGTCAGGTGCTTTCCATGCAAGTCTTAAATAACGAAATTCGCCTAGGCTAGGCTCTTCCCGGATTTTGAAGGACCAGTTTGGGATGTTACTTGAGTACCTTTGTGGTGGGGTTATTTTCAATGATGCTAGGCCGCTAATTTTTTCAATTGTGTCTATAGTAGCTCTGCCTTTACCTTCACTTAGCCACTCCAATATTTTGGCATTATCCTCGAAAAGCACCTGCCTTGTGGGTGGCTGTTTAAGCCAGGCTATTATATTGGCTACTTCTTTAGGTTTGAGCGATATGCCTAAAGATTCAGGCATAATTGACACATCTAAAGATTTAAGTGTCTTGATATCCTTTCGTAATACATCCAATTGTTGGCCGCCCGGTAGGTTCAGAGCTAGGCTGCTTCCGGACTCGTTAGCGAGTACACCGCTTAAAACACGTCCGTCATTTGTTTCAATAACATATGTCTCGTAACCGCCTACTATTTTTGAGCTTGGAGCTAGGATGTCTTGTACGATAGTTTCCTCCGCTCGTCGAAATTCAGAAGTAAGGTCTGGGCCGAGTGTGAAGCCGGTTCCATGTGCTTTATGGCAGGTTGCGCAATGTTTTATAAATGAAATATGTCCTTCTGCAATGTCGCGTTTAGCGCTTAATGCTTTTATAAATGGTTTAACAGTCTCCTTCTTCGGTTGAATTCGTTGAAATATATCATTAGCACGCTTGGCTAAGCTTGAATCTGTTTGTGCTAGGCTGGTTCGCTGAACTGCATTCATGGCGGCTGCAGGTAGTTGTTTGTTTTCCATTGCCCTGATGATACTTGGAAAATATTCTTTCCTTGAAAAAACTGCTTTAAGGATAGCGTTTCTAATTGGAGGGGTTGCTGTTGGGTAGGCGGCGAGT
>Ga0115011_10002407_pt1 | contig 13009 bp, 14 predicted proteins | sample TroAtlMetagenome_2_FD_88705 | JGI IMG/M metagenome (GOLD analysis project Ga0115011, IMG submission 88705) | Marine eukaryotic phytoplankton communities from Atlantic Ocean - Tropical Atlantic ANT8 Metagenome | ecosystem: Environmental > Aquatic > Marine > Oceanic | place: Tropical Atlantic... | reverse complement strand
ATGATTTCGATCAAGTTGTATATAAAATAAGAGCAATTGATTTTGATCAACAATCTTATGAAGGTGATTTTTCAGTTTATAGACCACAATTATATAAAGAAAACAAACGAATTATTGAATTAATAAGGGAAAGGTTGATAAACAGTTCCATAAATCAGTACAAAGTAGAGGAAAGGGCGATAATTGTAAAGAGAATTTTGGGTTCTAAAGAAAGAATAGATAGCTTACTTAAGTCAATGAAAAATGATGTAGTATCATCAAACGAAAATGTTCAAAAACTTGCAATACAAATTTATCATTTAACCCGCGATAGTAGATTTAAATTCTCAAAATCAATGGGAGATATTATGGAAAGTTCAATAGATTATTTAATAAGTAACTATGAAAATCATTCAATGCTAAGAACAAATTAATCCTCAATACTAAGATACCAGAAGAATTGAGATCCAAAAATTAAAATTGCTATCATAAGATGAAGAGGTTGTGAGAGCAGAGGAAATGAGAGGTAGTACATTGATGCACCTGCAATTATTTCAATAAAAATAAGAACTAAAATTATTGTTATCCATTTGATATTTAAGTTAAGCTTCTTAGCAACATAAAATAGAAGGAAATTTGAAAGAAGGATAAAAATTGAGAAACTTCTATGGATAAAAAAATTTATTTCAGGATTTGATAACCATAAGTTTTTATTTTCAAATCCATAAAAATCAATTTTAATGTCAATAAATTCACGAACTTTTAATCCAATTAAAATTTGAATTAACATTACAAACATTGATAGGGCAATTAGTCTTTTTAAAAAATTAATACTTAGCATCAGCTTTTTTTATAATATAAATTATCAAACAAACAATAGCAATTGCCATGAGCATATGTATTGAAATTTTATATGGAGACAGATTAGAATCAACGACTAACTTCCCTAGCCATGCTTGAAAACCCATAGATAAAACAACTAAACCAGAGAGAAAAGTTAAATTTTTGTTTCTTTTAAATTCGTAAGTCGATAAAAAAAACATAATTAAAGTAGAAAATCCAGCAATCGCTCCAATCAATCTGTTTACAAATTCAAACCATGTATTTAGGGGGTCAAATTTTGTATAATCATGCTTTGTATAAGGAATCCAATTACTGGATTCAAAATTACTTTCGGACATAAATTTATTTTTCGAATTATAAAACTTTTTATCATGAAGAATCATAACACCTTTATCATAATTTTGATCGGGCTTCCATGTGATTTTTTCAATACTTGTTGGTGGAATTAAATATCCAAAACATTTAGGCCAATCTGGACAACCCATTCCACTCCCTGTCATTCTAACAAGTGAACCAGCTAGTATAACAAACAACACTAAAACGAGTGATAGTTTACTAAAAAAAATAAAATTTTTATTCATTTACATTTAATCCCAAATTTTTACCTGTTTTTATCATTAACTCTCTAGCTTCATCATAAGTGTTATTGATATCTCCATTTAAAATAGACTCTTTAATGAAATCTTTAATTATTCCTATTTCTTTACATGGTTTTAAATTGAAATAATTCATAATTTCCTCTCCAGAGACTGGTGGTTGAAAATTTCTAATCTGATCTCTTTCTTCAACTAGCTTTATTTTTTCTCTAACAATTTTAAAATTATTAAGATATTTTTTTTGTAGGTATTCATTTTTAGTTGTGATATCTGCTTCACATAATGTTAGAAGGTCGTCAATATCTTCACCAGCATCATAAATTAATCTTCTAACAGCTGAATCAGTAATATTTTCTAAAGAAAGCACAATTGGTCGTGAACTTAGTGAAACTAGTTTTTTAACATAACTTAACTTTTCATTTAAAGGTAATTTTAGTCTTTTAAATATTCTATCTACCATTTTAGACCCAACGTATTCATGACCATGAAATGTCCATCCTATTATTTTGTGGAATTTTTTAGTTCTTGGTTTACCGATATCATGTAACAAAGCAACCCATCGAAGCCAAAGCTTATCAGTTTTTTGGCAAATGTTATCGACTACTTTTAAAGTATGATGAAAGTTATCTTTATGTTTTTTTCCCTCAACCTCATCTACTCCATGTAGATCACAAATTTCAGGTAAAATTATTTTTAGTAGTCCAGTATCATTTAGAGCCTTAAATCCAATGGATGGTTTTTTAGACATTAAAATTTTATTCAATTCAATATTAATTCTTTCTTTAGAAATAATATCTATTCTATTTTTTTCTTTTTTTATAAAATCAATATTGCCTTTATCTATATTAAAATTTAGTTGTGAAGCAAATCTAGCAGCTCTAAACATTCTAAGGGGATCATCATGAAATGTTACTTGTGGGTCCAGAGGTGTTTTAATAATCTTTTCTTTTATATCATTAATGCCGTGGAATAAGTCAATAATTTCTCCATATTTTTTTTTATTTAAGGAAATAGCTAATGTATTAATTGTAAAATCACGCCTAGATAGATCCTCCTCGAGTGTGCCTTCCTCAATTATGGGTTTTCTACTGTTGCTTTTGTAACTTTCTTTTCTTGCCCCAACAAATTCAATTTTATAATCTGTAGTTTTTAACATAGCAGTTCCAAAGTTTTTAAAAACTTGTATTTTTCCATTTATTTTTTCTGCAATAGTATTAGCAAAATCTATTCCATTGCCTATTACTAAAACATCAATATCTTTTGATTTTCTTTCAAGTATTAAATCTCTAACGAAACCACCAACTAAATATGTTTCTACATTTTCTTTTTCAGCAATGTCAGAAATTAACTTAATTATTGAAATATTAATATTTGGAGTGAGTTTATTCATCTAAAACTATCTAATTTTTTCAAAACTTTTATTATCCATAATCTCAATTATGCTTGAGGGTTTTAACTTAACAACTTTATCAGTTTTTACAAAATAATCAACTTTATCAATAATTATTTTATCAATTTCGTGAAAACTTTTTGGAAATGGTAATCCTGTTATATTAGCAGATGTTGAAGTAATCGGATTATTTAATCTTGAAATTATATTAAGACAAAATTTATTTTTAGGTATTCTTACTGCAATAGACTTACTTGACAATTTTGTAGATTTTAAATTTTTAAAAATTAATGTGGTAGGTTTTTTACGTAATAGAAAATTAACAGCAAAATCAGGCACAGTTTCAACATATTTTTTTACCATATCTAAATCATTCATTAAATAAATTAATGGTTTTCTTGGATCACTTCCCTTTATAATATTAATTTTTCTTATTGCATTTAAATTATATGCATCACAACCTAGACCATATATTGTATCAGTAGGATAGAGAATAATCCCACCGCATTTAAGTACTTTAACACATTTTTCTATTTCAATCATTAAAAATTTAGACTTGAATTGATTACACTGAGACATTGAAATCTCTTAGTGCATCGTTTAAAGATGTCTTTTTATTAGTACTATCCTTTCTTTTTCCAATAATTAAAGCACATGGCACATTAAAAGTTCCTGCTTTAAAATCTTTTGGCTCAGAGCCAGGGATAACAACAGACTTTTTAGGAATATAACCTTTAATATATTTTGGTTCATCACCAGTGACATCAATAATTTTAGTTGAGGCAGTTAAAACTACATTAGAACCTAGTACTGCCTCATTTTCAACCCTAACTCCTTCAACAACAATACACCTTGACCCTAAAAAAACATTATCCTCAATTATAATAGGTGAAGCTTGTACTGGCTCTAATACACCTCCAATTCCTACACCACCACTTATATGAACATTTTTACCAACCTGTGCACAACTTCCTACTGTTGCCCAAGTATCAACCATAGATCCTGAACCAACATGCGCACCTATATTAACATAACTAGGCATTAATATTGCACCTTTATCTATAAATGATCCATATCTGCAGATTGCATGTGGAACTACTCTAATTCCTTTTTCTTTAAAACCTTTTTTTAAAGGTATTTTATCATGAAATTCGAATGGTCCAACTTCAATTGATTGCATTTTCATTATTGGAAAATAGAGAATAACAGCTTTCTTTATCCATTGATTAACAGACCAAGTTCCATTATTTTTTTCAGCAATTCTAATTTCACCTTTATCTAAAAGATCTATGGTTTCATATATAGCATTCCTAGTTGCATCTTTTTCTAGTAATGACCTATCTTCCCAAGCTGATTCAATTAATTCTTTCATGATAATTTTTATACAAATATAATCTATCATTCAAATATATATTTTGTTAGTTAGATTATGGTTAATTTTGTTCAGTGAGTAAAATTTTGGGTCTTGATTATGGTAAAAAAAGATGTGGTATCTCAATAACTGATGAATTACGTTTGATTGCATCCCCACTAACCACAATCAATACAAATGAGTTAATGAACTACTTAGAAGAGATAATAAACAAAGAAAATGTATCTATATTGGTAATTGGTCAGCCTAAAAAGAATAATAATACATTTTTTGAAATAGAAGAATCAATAAAAAAGTTTATAAGCAAAATAAAATTAAATATGCCAGATTTGATAATAAAAAGAGAAGACGAAAGGTTTACATCTAAATTATCCAAAATTTATATCAATCAAGTAACAAAAAAAAAGAAGGTAAAAATCGATAAAAAAAACTTAGATAAAATTAGTGCCTCATTAATATTAGAGTCATTTTTAAAAAGAAATAAATGATATTACCAATCTTTTCATATGGAAATCCAATTTTAAAGCAAAAATGTGTTGATATTGACTCATCTTATCCTAATCTAAATGAACTGATTAATGATATGTGGGAAACTATGTACAATGCTGAAGGTGTAGGTTTAGCTGCACCACAAATTGGTAAACAAATTCGATTATTTATCATTGATGCATCTCCTTTTTTTGATGAAAAGGATACCACAGAATACGAATTAAAAAATTTTAAAAGAGTTTTTATAAACCCAACTGTAACTTTTTTAAATGATGAAAAATGTAGTTTTAATGAGGGATGTTTAAGTATTCCAGATATCAGGGAAGATATTGAAAGATTTGATTCTATCAGAATAGAGTTTTTTGATGAAGAATTTAATTTATTTTCTTTAGATTTCAATGGAATTTTGTCGAGGGTAATTCTTCACGAATATGACCATATTCAAGGGGTTTTGTTTACTGATAAAATTTCAAATTTTAAAAGAAGGTTGATTCAAAAAAAATTAAATAAAATTTCACGTGGTCAAATTGATGTTAATTACCCTATGAAATTTTCTAAGTAATGAAAAATAAACAATATTCAATTCAGGACTTGATTCAAATAATGAATGATTTGAGAGATAAATGTCCTTGGGATAAAAAACAAACTTTAAAATCTTTAAAGAGTCTAACTATTGAAGAGACATATGAGCTGATTGAGGCTATAGATAAAAATGATTATAATGAAATAAAAGAAGAGTTAGGAGATTTGCTTCTTCATGTAGTTTTCTATTCAAAAATTGCCTCTGAAAAAAATCAATTCAATTTTAACGATGTTGTTGAATCTTTAATTAAAAAATTGATATATCGACATCCTCATATTTATTCTGACACAAAGGTTAATAATGAAGATGATGTTAAAAAAAATTGGGAAAAATTAAAATCAAAAAAATCTAATAAAGGGGTTCTTGATGGTGTGCCAAATAATTTACCAACTTTAATTAAAACCATTAGGGTGCAGGAGAAGGTAGCTACTGTTGGATTTGATTTTAAAAATCCTAATGAATCAATAAAGAAAGTAATTGAGGAATACGATGAATTTAGAGAAGCATTGCTCGCTAAAGAAAAATCAAAAATTGAGGAAGAGTTTGGAGATTTTTTATTCTCTTTAGTAAATTATTCGCGTCATATTGGAGTTGATTCTAATGAATGTTTGAAAAACTCTACAAATAAATTTATAAATAGATATAAAAAACTTGAAAAAATTATTGAAAACAAAAACCTCAGCATTGATAAATTAGATGAAAGTGAAGTAAATTTTATTTGGGAGAGGGTAAAAAAAATGAACTAATTATTTAATTAGCGTATATTTTTTCTCATTTTTTTGTAATTGTATTTTTAATTTTTCAATATCACTATAAACACCATCTATAACCTTATTATCAGATCCTTTCTTAAAAAAGTTTAAATTATTTTCAAGTTGTGAAATTTGTTTACTTAAATCCTCAATTTTTTTCCTCAGCTTAATTTTTTCTGTTTTTTTCTCATTATCATCAATAAGGTTGGACTTAACTTGTAAAACTTGAAATTCAATTTCATTTTTATTTAATCCTAGGTTCTTTGACTCCATCTTTATAAGGTTTATTAGCCCCGATAGATCCTGTAATGAATTTTTCTTGTCTATTTTAGCCCATTCAACAATTGTATTAGAAATATTTTCAATAGAAAAATTGTTTTTTAAATCTTCTGTTAATTTATTTTTTTGATTTAAAAATTTCTTTTCCTTTTCATTTTTTTTATTTTTTAACTTATCAATCTTAATGAAACATCTGTTATATTCATCTAAGAATAACCCCCAATTTTCTTTGTTTTTTTTGTATGGAACATTTTTAATTTCTTTAAATCTATTTTTAAGATCTTGTAGATCAGAAATTTTAATTTTGTTTAATTCATTTAATTTTCTGCATTCTTCAATTAAATTGAGTTGCTTTTTTATATTATTACTGTAGGTTTTTTTAAGATTTTTAAAAAAGAGATTTTTTTCTTTTATAAATTCTCTGTTTATTGATTTAAATTCTTTCCATATTTCATTATTCTGAGAAGATTTTATTGGACCCATTCCAATAAATTTATTTTTAATCTTTTCTATTTGATTTATTTTTTTTATCCATAGATTTTTATTTTCAACCTTTTCGCTCATTAATTTTTTAAAATTATCAACTAAATCTTTTTTTAGCTCAATGTTTTTTTCATCGTGCTTATCTCTATTTTTTAAATAATCCTTTTTATTATCTTTAATTACTTGTATTATAGAGTCAAATTTATCATTCATCTTTTTTTCTTCCTCCCCTTTTACCGGTCCTGTTAAATAGTTCCATTTTTTTATTAACAAAAGTAATTCTCTGTAGCTCTTTAATTTGTCACCATATGCCTTCAACTTATTAGCTTCTTCAAGAATAATTAGCTTCATTTTTTTATTATTCTCCTGATCTTTTTCTTTGATGTTTTTATCAAGATATAAATAATCATAAAAAAGTTTAATATGATGCTTATAAGAGTTGTTTAAGCCAAATGATAAATGACTTTGTACTTTGCCAATCTTTATCCATTCTTCTCTAATCAATTTAAAATCTTTTAATTTATCTATATTGGATATGTCTGAATTTATTAAATCCTTCAATTTATTAATCAAGGAGTTTTTTTCTTGAAAATTCTTTTTTAAATCAAAAACTATATTTTTTTTTGAGGACGACATAAAAATATAGCTTTAAGTTAATAATATTTTATTAACTCATACTATTCCAAATTTTCCAACTTTCCTCAGCTTGGGATTTAAGCATTTCAAATCCGTTAATTATTTTAGCTCCTTTTTTTTCACATTCAACAAGAAAACTTGATTTTTTTGGATTATAAATTAGATCGTAGCAAAAGTGTTTTTCATTTATAAGATTGTAATTAAGTTTAGGTTTTTCAGACACATTAGGATATGTTCCAATAGGTGTAGTATTTATTATTAAATCATACTCATCCAAACTCTCATTAATTTTTTTGTAGTTCTTGTACTTTATATTATTTTGCCGTGAAGCAATATCAAAATTTATTTTTTTAATATTTAGAGCATATTGTATAGCCTTTGATGCTCCTCCTGTTCCTAAGATCAGAGCATTTTTAAAATTTAAATTATTTTTAAAACTATTAATAAAACCGATGTAGTCGGTATTATAACCAATTAACTTTTTATTCTTTTTTACAATTGTATTAACCGCACCAATTTCACTTGCAGATTTATCAATTTTATCGAGGAAGGTAATTATTTTTTCTTTATATGGTATTGTAACATTTAGACCTTTAATATTATTAAATTCTAAATTATTAAAATCTTCAATTCTAGTTAAATCAAAATTTTTATATTCACAATCACTAATTTTTTCAGTCTTAAATTTATCACTGAAATATTTTGCCGAAAAGGAATAGTCAATATTTTTACCTATTAGTCCGTATATTTTTTTTATCGACATAATTATTAATTATTACTGTTAGAATTAATCCAAGTAGAATCAGAACAATAGCAAATGAGTTTGTACCTGTTGAAATTTCAATTAGATCAATATTATTTTTTATTTGATTCCAAGGCCAAACAATTGATAATGTCCCTAAAACAAAACCTATTATAAGATGATCCAATTGATTGGGATAGGTTTTTGTTAAGAATGTTAAAAATTTAGATAAAATAATCAATCCTAAAACTGAACCTATAAAAAATATAATTAAAATATTTATAAGTTCAATTTCGACAATTAATTTTTCTTCATATGAGTAAAATAAATTTGATATTAAATTATAAAAATTATTTACTGAGTCAACTAATAATAATTTATAGTTTCCTAATAAAATAAGTAAAAATGAGCCTGATAGTCCTGGAATTGTAATTCCGCATATACTTATAAAGCCACAAAAAAATACAAATAACAAGTTCCTGTTTTCATATAGCGGTTCACTTAAACTAATCAATATTCCAAACAATAATCCAAAAATTAAATATAAGATCGTTTTAATATCTGTTTTTTCAATTCTTTTGATTAGAATGTATAATGAACCAATTATTAAACCAAAAAAAACAGACCATACATAAAGTTCATTTTGAATCAAAAAATAATCGAGAATTTTGGAAGTTGAAAAATAACTCATAATCATTCCAAATGAAATGAAAAGAAGGAAATTACCATTGATATTTTTCATGAATTGTTTAGCTCCTTCATGTCTTAGAATTACAAAATTCTTATAATTCAAAGATTTTATTGACTGCATTAAATGGTTATAAAAGCCAATAATTAATGAATATAGCCCGCCGGAAACACCAGGTAATTTGTTAATGGAGCCCATAATAATACCATGTAAAAAAATCTCTAAGTAACTTACCTTATTCCAATCTCTATTGTATCTCATTATTTTTGCTAGATGTATTAAGAATTATAATCACTAAAAAGCCAAGAAAAACCCATAAAATCAATGACATGTCATTAGTGAAAAAATCATAAATACCTATAATTCCCTGATCTTTATTTTCAGTGGGAATAATTTTTGTCACAGATCCTAAAATAAATCCTATCATAATTGTCAAGGTTTTATTTTCAAAATTTTTAAAAAGCCATTTTATTATTCTAGAAAAAATTAAAATTCCACTAATTGCACCTAAAACAAAGGCTATTATGTATAAATAAGAGTCTGAGTCATTTAAAAAAACACTATTTAGTTTTTTTAACATAAATTGATAGGCTCCTAATATTAGTAAAATATAAGAGCCCGAAATTCCAGGTAAAATCATTGCACTAGAACATAAAAAACCACATATGAAAACATAGGTAATATCTATTTCTTTTTCAAATGCATTTATTTTTAAAAGTTGGTAAATTATAAAACCAGAAAATAAAAGAAGAATAATATCAAATATTTTTATAGGTTTAACTTTTTTCAATAAAACATAAACACTGCAAATTATTAGTCCAAAAAAAAATGAACTGATTTGATTATCATAATTTTCTAAAAGAAATAAAATTAGTTTACTAAATAAAATTATACTCAATATAATCCCTAATCCAAGAACACTCAAAAAATCAAATTTATTTGACTTAAAATTTTTGAACAGATCTTTTAAAATATTTTTGAGATTTATATTGTTTAATGCAGAAATTAAATCCTTATAAACTCCAGTTATAAGTGCTATGGTTCCACCTGAAACACCTGGAATTAAATCAGCAATTCCCATCAACATACCCTTTAATAAAATAATTGGATAATAATTATTGGTAAACTTCACAGAAGTAAAACTACTAATAATTGTTTGAAATTATATTTAAAGCCTTATTAAGATTTTCAATGGCTTTATCATGGTCGTTTTTTCTTAGATAGTACTTGGCTATTGAAATCCAAGCTTTTTCATATAGGGGGTCTTTTTCAATAATAATATTTAGGTATTTTAGAGCATTATCATAATCTCCAACTTTTTCATAGCACTTAGAAAGTCTGTAAAGACTAAAAGATGATTCTTTATTTAGGTTTTTAACTATTTTGTAATAATATATAGACTTTTTATAGTCTTCTTGTTTTTCATAAATCTTACCTAACTCAATGTAACAAGAAGAAAATGATTCATCGCTTATTATTCCAAATTCATGGGCTGCTATACTTTCTTTAATTTTATTTTTGTTAAAATAAAGTTTGCCAATTTCATACCATGCATTGGCTGAATACGGATTTTTTTCTAAGTAAGTGTTGAGAAAATCAATCGCATCATCCTCTTTTTCTGACAAATTGAAGCAAGAAATTAATTTGTCAAAATAATTTTTATCATCAGGATATATACTTAGTATTTTAATAAGAATTTTAATAGCATTGTGATAGTCTTCAACATTCATATAATTTTTTAACAATAAGTCTTGTATAAAAAAATCCAATTGTTCACATGCTGGGATTTTTTTTAATATGGAAATTGAATCCATATATTTTTTCATTTTATTGAGAATTTTAGCTTTTTGAAAAATTAAATCCTGACTGTTTTCATTGATATCTAGTAGATTTTCAATTAATTTATATGATTTATTGATATTTCCTTTTAAAAGAAGTATCTCTGACTGTAGTATATTTATGTTAATTGAATTTGGGTATAAGCCATTACCTAATTCGATTGCTCTTTCAGCCATGCTAATATTGCCATCATTGAAGTAATAAAGTATTATTTCTTCAATTTCATCTGTATCAAGAAATATAGAAGAATCAGATTGAATCATCTTTTCAAACCTCTCTATCAAATCATTGCCTTTAGATTGCATAAAATATTTTGTTTAAAAATATATACAATGTCAAGAGTTAATATTTTTTGAAATTAACTTTATTAAAATTTTATTAACATTTTAAATTGATTCAAGAATAGATAAAATAATTTTACAGCCTTCTTTGATCTCTGAATTTGAGATTGTTAATGGAGGTGTAATTCTTACGGCTTTCTTATCATATAGAAGCCAAAATAAGATTAGTCCTTGACTCATAGCACTTATAACTAAATCATTCGCTAATTTATCACTCTTCATAATTAAAGCAAGCATTAAACCTTTGCCACGGACTTCTCTAATTAATGGATGGACTAATAGTTTTTTGAATAATTTTTCCTTTTGAAGTGTTTGTTTTGATAATTTATTACGAAGTATTATTGATAATGTCTCATATCCTGCAGCTGCAATTACTGGATGTCCTCCAAATGTTGTTATATGGCCAAGTATTGGATTATTTTGAAATAAATTCATAGTAGACTTTTTAGTAATCATCGCACCAATTGGAAATCCACCACCAAGTGCTTTGCCTAGCAATAAAATATCAGGCGCTATTTTGAAGTGCTCAAAAGCAAATAATTTACCAGTTCTGCCTAGTCCAGTTTGAAGTTCATCCAAAATCAATAATGCTCCTACATCCTCACATCTCTTCTTAACTTTAGACAAAAAGTTATTTTTAGGTAGAATAAATCCAGCTCCACCCTGAATTGTTTCTAGTATTACACAAGCTGTTTTCTCATCAATTATTGAAAGATCCTCACAATTAAATTTCAAGTATTTAATATCAGGTAATAGAGGTCTGTAAGCTCTTTTTCTTTTTTCATAACCTGAAACACTCATCGAGCCATGGGTGCTTCCATGGTAAGAATTTATTGCTGAAACTATTTTTGATCTTCCAGTCGTTCTTTTAGATATCTTTAAAGCAGCCTCAACAGCTTCAGTACCGGAGTTTGTAAGATATACTGAATCAAGATTTTTCGGTAAATTATTTACTAACAGTTCACACAACTTTACACTTGGTTCTTGAATAAATTCACCGTAAACCATAACATGAGAATATTTTTTTAGTTGTTTAGAAATAGCATCAATGACTTTTTTATTACTATGACCAACATTGCAAACTGAAACACCTGCTACAAAATCTAAGTATTTTTTATTTTTTTCGTAAATGTACGTTCCATCCGCCTTTATAACCTGTAGAGATAGAGGGTTTGGAACAGTTTGCGCCTGAAAATTTTTGAACTTATCAATCAATGAATTAAAATTTTTCTTCTTTTGTAATTCTTTCTTTAAATCTATTTATAAAACCAAAAAGTGTTTTTTGATTCTCCTCTAGTTTATCTTCTGGATATAAAACACCCTCAGGTTGATTAAAGAAAATAATATCATCAATTCCATCTTGTTTAAAAGAAATTAAAATAGAGCTAGCAATTGCTTTATCAATACCTATTAGTTCTTTATTGTCATCATACATGTAATATATTAATTCGGCATTTTTATCAATTTTGATTTTATCTAATTTGTTGTTAATTATTTTACCAAATAATTTTATTCCTTTCATTTGATTATAATTTTTTCCATTACTAATTGTATCAATTTCAATGATAAAACTATTGTTTGATATTTTCAAAGAATCTATGAGATTCTTTTCTAAATTTTCTTTTAATATAATTTCATCCCCACTAATTTGGCTATTACCATCCCATATTATTGGGTTAAGCTTATTAATTTGATTTTCAGTCAAAATTTGAATTTGTCTTTTTGTCAATTTTTTTCTACTGAGTGTTGTTATCCCTAATGACTTATCAATTTCAATTTTATCTGATTTGCCACTCATTGTACCCTTTACAAATTTTACATTATAATAGCCAATGACTTTTCTTTTATCATTTTTCCCAATTGAGAAAAGTGTATCTGCTTTAATAAATAATGAATCACTTTGTGTGATATTTATCGCCACAGGGTTTTTAGTTATTAGTGCAGAGTCTAATTTTTCAAAAACTTCTGCATATTCTCCTTTGATAATTAAATTTTCT
>Ga0115011_10002405_pt1 | contig 13010 bp, 15 predicted proteins | sample TroAtlMetagenome_2_FD_88705 | JGI IMG/M metagenome (GOLD analysis project Ga0115011, IMG submission 88705) | Marine eukaryotic phytoplankton communities from Atlantic Ocean - Tropical Atlantic ANT8 Metagenome | ecosystem: Environmental > Aquatic > Marine > Oceanic | place: Tropical Atlantic... | reverse complement strand
GTGGATGCGCTCACCGACTGGGCCCATGCCAACAAGATGCTGGTCATCGGTGTGGTGAACCCCACCTCTCTGGCGCTGCTGACGCCTCCCGGTGAATGGGGCACAGAAGGTGCGGATATCGTTGTGGGTGAAGGGCAGCCGCTGGGTGTGCCGTTATCCTCCGGTGGTCCGTACTTCGGCTTTATGTGCTGCAAGCAAAAACACGTTCGGCAAATGCCGGGTCGCATCATCGGCCGCACCGTGGACATGGAAGGCAAGCAGGGTTTCACCCTGACATTGCAGGCCCGCGAACAACACATTCGTCGCTCCAAGGCCACCAGTAACATTTGTACCAACCAGGGCCTGGCCATGACCGCGGCGACCATTTATACCTCCCTGCTTGGGCCGGATGGCCTCGGCAATGTGGCGGCTCACTGCCATGCCAACACCCAGGCACTGGCCGACAAGCTCACCACCATCGACGGTGTAGAGCGTGCCTTCACCGCGCCCACCTTCCACGAAGTGGTGCTGACCCTGCCGAAACCGGCGGATCAGGTGCTGGCGGCCCTGGCCGAGAAAGACGTGCTGGGCGGCGTGAGCCTGGCCGGCGACTATGACATGAACAATGCGATCCTGGTGAATGCCACCGAAGTCCATTCCGAGCAGGATTTGCAGCTGTTCGAACAAGCACTGAAGAGTGTCCTCAACGAATGGAGGGAAATGGCATGAGCGAGACACAACTGATTTTCCAACTGTCTCACCCGGGTCGTAGCGCCACCTCCCAAGCGCCCAAGGCGCTGGCGGAGGACAAGCTGTCCGCCATTCCTGCGCACCTACGTCGCAAGCAAAAGCCGGGGCTGCCGGAAGTGTCTGAAATGCAGGTGGTGCGTCACTACACCAACCTGTCCAGCAAGAACTTCGCCATCGACAAGCAGTTCTATCCGCTGGGTTCGTGCACCATGAAGTACAACCCCCGTGGTGCCAACCGGGCCGCCATGCTGCCGGGCTTTCTCAATCGTCACCCGCTGGCGCCGGAAAGCCACAGCCAGGGTTTCCTCAGCTGCATGTTCGAACTGCAAAACTTCCTGAAAGAAGTCACCGGCATGAAGGGCGTCTCCCTCGCCCCCATGGCCGGTGCCCAGGGTGAGTTTGCCGGCGTGGCCATGATCCGTGCCTACCACGATGCCCGTGGCGACGATCAGCGTACTGAAATTTTGATCCCCAACGCCGCCCACGGCACCAACCCGGCCACCGCCGTCATGTGTGGCTACAAGGTCCGTGAAGTGCCGGTCGGCCCAGATGGCGACGTGGACCTGGAAGCGCTCAAGGCTGCCTGCGGTCCGCAGACCGCCGGCCTGATGATGACCAATCCGTCCACCTGTGGCGTGTTCGAACGGCAGATTGAAGACATCGCCAAAGCCGTCCACGAAGCCGGCGGGCTGCTTTATTACGATGGCGCCAACCTGAACGCCATCCTCGGTAAAGTGCGCCCCGGTGACATGGGCTTCGACGTGATCCACATGAACCTGCACAAGACCTTCGCCACTCCCCATGGCGGCGGCGGTCCCGGTGCTGGCCCGGTGGGTGTGTCCGAGCGTTTGTTGCCTTACCTGCCCACGCCCATGGCTGGCCAGCGGGACGACGGCAGCTACCACTGGATCGATACCGATACTCTGGATACCAGCATCGGCCACCTCAGTGCCTTCATGGGCAATGCCGGTGTGCTGCTGCGCGCTTACTTCTACGCCCGTTCCCTGGGCCGCGAAGGCATGATCCGCGTGGGCGAATTCTCCACCCTGGCGGCCAACTACCTGCTCAAGCGTCTGGAAGCCGTGGGCTGCACCGCCGCCTATCCGGATCGTCGTGCCAGCCACGAGTTCATTCTCACTTTTGCAAAAGAAGCGAAAGAACTGGGTGTCACCGCCATGGATATCGCCAAGCGCCTGCTGGACTACAACCAGCACGCGCCCACCACCTACTTCCCGCTGCTGGTGCCGGAGTGCTTCCTTATCGAGCCCACCGAAACCGAAAGCAAGGAAACCCTGGACGAATTCGTGGAGGCCATGGCCGCTATCCTGGAAGAAGCGCGCAACGAACCCGACACGGTGAAAGAGGCGCCCTTCACCCAACCGGTCCGTCGCCTGGATGATGTGAAAGCGGCAAGAGAGCTGGACCTGACCTGGAGCGAATAAGAGACGCAGCAAGCAACAGGCTTCATGCAACACGCCTGAAGCGATTAAAACCCGGCGAAAGCCGGGTTTTTTTATGCCGCTTCGCGGCTGCAACACGCTTCACGCAACATGCAGCACGCAAAGATCAAAAGCGGATTTACCACAGAGGGCTCAGAGTTCACGGAGGGTGGATTTCGGAGTATTGCTGTTCTCGCTGTAGGATCCCCGCTGGAGGGGCGAACAAAACCCAGGATCAAAGACCCTTCGTCCGGCAAGCTGAATCTCCCACCCGCCTACCCCCGATCCAGCGGACTGATTACCCCCAGGCCTCCCCGATTCATCACATGCAGATAGCGCTCGGTGGTCGACACATCGCTGTGGCCCAGTAGTTCCTGCACTGTGCGAATGTCGTAGCCGCTCTCCAGTAACCTTGTAGCAAATGAGTGTCTAAAAGTATGCGGGCCGCAGAGCTTAACAATCCCGGCTTCCTGCGCAGCATGCTTGATCTGCTTGCGAATGGTGTCCGGATGATGGTGATGGCGGCGAATAATGCCAGTCTGTGGGTCCCGGGCGGGCTCGCGGGAAGGGAAAATGAATTGCCAGCCCAGCTGTGATGCTTGGCCGGAGTACTTTCTCGCCAGCGCATAGGGCATCCATGCGGGGCCAACCCCGTTCTCCCTGTCCTGTTTGTAATAACTGCTGGCCAGATCGATCTGAAGCTTCAGGCGCCCATGTAATTGTCCGGAAAGTACGGTGACGCGATCCTTGTTTCCTTTTCCTTCGCGAACAATGAGCTGACACTGGCCGAAATCAATATCCTTGATTCTTAGTCGCAAGGCTTCGGAAACTCGCAATCCGGAACCATACATAAGCTCAGCCATCAGTTTGAATGGATCTGTTAGTTGCTCAATGATGGCGCGTGCTTCTTTGTCGGTAAAAACGACGGGAGGCCTGCGAGGCTTGCGTGATTGGCGAAAATCCAGCGCCGGGAACTCGATCTTGAGAAATTTTCGGTAGAAGCAGTTCAATGCATTCAGGGCTATTTTCTGCGTGGCGGGGCTGCAATGCCTCTGGGTAGCGAGATGAGTCAGAAAAGCCTGTATCTCCGGGGAGCTCATTTCGCGAGGATGTCTGCGGCCATGATAGCGGATATAAGTAATCACCCAATGAACATAGGTTCGTTCAGTCTGATAACGATAATGATTGGTGCGCAGCCAGGCGCGGAATTGATCCAGTAGCCTGACAGGCTTATCAGGAATGGAAACCGGAATATCTCTGGTTCTATTGTTCATCATATTCTCCCTACCCATAGCAGGCTGGGGCACGGGAGACCCCGTGCTCAACAGAACGGGGCGTAAATAGCCGTAGGAGATATCGCAAAATTCGCTAAGTCGTTGATCTTTGGTTCGGGTTGCGACTTAAATGTGCATCGAAGCCCCGGAAATAGGCCGCTCGTTCGAGTTTTGTCAGATGGGAAGGGTTCTCACTTTTGGGCTAAGTTGCTAAGGGTTATGGGTTCTTCAGCATTACATGCTGTAGCCTGTTAAGAATTATGTCGAAAAAAGATATGTCGAACCGTTCGACTGAATACGCTGTTAAATGCTATGGATATCAGACTTCCGATATTGCACATGAATGCCGACTATATTCTCCCCGTGGCGGAGAAGAATTACGGAATATGCGGCCTTAAAAACTATCGCTCAGGGTGTTATGAAGGCGCTAGATTTATAGATTCAATGGGGCAGGAGTGGTTCGTTGATTCAGCGGAGGTCCTTGGATACTCTAGCATTCTCCATACCTCCGTTGGGGGAATGAGAATAAGTCTATTAAAGTTAAGTTTTGCTTCCGTATGGGTAAGAAGTATTCCTTTGATGAGCTGAAGGGAGAGCTGGAGGAATTTCTTTTGACTAAGAAATTAAGAGGCTCACCCTTTCAAAACAAGAAGAAAGAGGTTCCCTTGTACATGTCAAAGTTTAATTCGCTACAGCAGTTGGTATCCGAAATCGGCTACTTCGAATCCCGGGCGAGCATTTAACAAGCCAAGGCAGTAGGACAAATTTTGCTTCGCTGCGCTCAAAACGCAAAATCTGCCCCTGCTTGGGGCGTTAAATTGATAAAGGCATGGCGATGTCGAGAGGGAAGATTGGTGCATTTCTAGGCTTTGTGGGATTGGTGCTTTCCTACCTGACTTTGCATGCCTGGAAAATTGATGACGGTATCAACCTCTATCTTGCGCCCTACATTGCAAGGATTTCGGCTGCTTTTAATCAAGGTGAAGCCTTGCCTGGATACACCTCTGCGGGAATATCCATTACAGAAGAGATATCAATCATAGTGGTTGGGTTTGTGGCAGTCCTTTTGGGTGTTGCGGCTTTTATTCTCTCCTTGTTTTCCGTTAGAAGGGGCGAGCCGGCTGCCGAAACAAGGATTTCGCTGTTTTTGGGTTTGCTACCCATGGTTCTGCTTTCACCCTTATGGGGGCTTGTGGCTTTGTTTACTGCTTGCATGGTTGTCATGCTATACAAGAAAAATTTAACAAGAGCCTGCAAGCCGACCTTCGGCGGCTGAGGCGGGCGTTATGAGCTCATGATATGAGAGGTTTGGTATTGGCTTTAAGTCTATCGCTTTTGGGAGGGTGCTCTTCTCTGGCATTCACCCGACCAGGTCACTCCTTTGATGGTAGCGGGCATGCAGTTTCCGCGCTCTACTGCACTAATTATTCGGCGCAAAGAAACATATTTGGAGAGAATTACGATCAGGGGGCGCTAGAATATGGAGGAAATTTCGTTTTTATTGGCTTCTTTAGTCTGCTTGATTTTCCTCTAACCGTGGTTTCTGACACCATCAGGTTTCCGATTGATATATTTCGCGAGGAACAAGATCGAGAGTCATGGGATACCGTAAATCACTGGAAGTTTAATGACTGCGAAAATTACGGTTTTTTCAGGTATATACTCAATGGAATATAAGAGCAGGCTTGGCCGCTGCTCATAACAAGGGCCTGCATGCCGACCTTCGGCGGCTGAGGCAGGCGTTATGTTTTTATAAGGGTGGTCTCTAATTAATGAAGGTCTGGGCGATTTCAATCGTGATTTCTATCGCCGTACTGGCTATAGGAGTTTTGGGGCAGCACATTTTATTGCGCAGGACGCTTGTTTAGAGTCTGGCGGTACCTGGAAAGGCTTTTCTGAAGGCTGCATTGGCGGCGATACTTATGGTTACTTTGTCATTCCGCCTTTTTCTATTGTCTTGGCTTTTTTTATTGTGGCAGGGCTTTCATGGATCATGACAAAAATAATAAGGAATTTCAGTGCTAATAAAACATAACAAGTCGCTCAAAACGACGCCAAAATACGGCGCGTTTTAGCGGAGCGTTATATGGGGGGGATAAGTATGTCTAATTATAGATGGCGCTGCATGGCCTGTGAGCTTGGCAATGAAGCAGATGAGAAACGTTGTGTTCGATGTGGATGCCCAGCATCTCCCCAAGATACAGAAATTGAAGCTCACAAAGCCCAGTATCTGGCTCTTCAGGGGAGCAAATACGAGTGCGTCAAGTGTGGGTTCGGTGAGTATAAAGCAGGAGAAATGAGGGGCTCTGGAGGTATTCTTTCGAGTTTCCTTGAGGTGGAAACTGAAAAGTTCTCTTTTGTATCTTGCGCAAAATGTGGCTACACAGAGTTTTATAGAGGAAAAGAAAGCGCGTTGAGGAATATTGGTGACTTTCTTAGTTAAGGTTGCATCATATAACAATGCCATGCATGCGACGAGCGCATGATGGCTGGCGTTAAGTTTGAGATCTATCTATGGGGCACGACGAAGATATAAAAATTATAAATTCCTTTGTTGGCCGTGATTGCGAACGAACACTAGCATGTAATTCAATTAAGTTAAGGTTTGCGGAGAAAGGGCAATATATTTGGATTGATCCTCCATGGTTCCTCGTTAACTCATCCGGAACGGTTATGCGATCCGGCGAATACCCTGGAGATGCCGGTGAATTTGAGGAATGGAGTGAGGGTATGAATTCCCTAAACTATGTACGGCTGACGTCGTTTGAGTACCAAAGAGGAAGCTTGGTGTTGTCTTTCAATAATGAGCACAAGCTGATAGTTCCTCCTTCTTTGTCGGAAGTTACCCAGGAAGACTTTTATCATCACTGGTATGCAAGTTCAGAGTAACTTAACAAGTGCCTGCAAGCCGACCTTCGGCGGCTGAGGTGGGCGTTATGTTCAAGGAGTAAGGATAGAAAATGAGCTATGACGCAAGAGTTTACAACGTGATGATCGCCTCACCTGGGGATGTTGCGTCAGAGCGCGCGATTGTCAGAGATGTGATTTACGAATGGAATGCGGTCCATTCGGTGGCAAGAAACATCGTACTCCTACCTATAGGCTGGGAGTCGCACTCATCTCCTGAAATGGGCTCCTCTCCGCAAGAGATAATTAACAATCAAGTTCTAGACAAATGTGATCTTTTGGTTGGGGTATTCTGGACAAGAATTGGAACTGCAACTTCTGAATATGCGAGTGGAACCGTTGAAGAGATCGAGCGGCACATCGAAACAGACAAACCCGCAATGCTCTACTTTTCGAGTCAGCCTGTCGCAATGGATTCAGTAGATGTAGAACAATTTCAGCATCTCAAGCGCTTCAAAGAATCCTGCCAAAAACGCGGATTATATGAGGGCTATGATAGTCACTCAGATTTTCGCCAAAAGTTTTACCGGCATCTCCAGCTTAAGCTCAATGAACACCCAATGTTTCTAGAGGCATCTGGGCAACATACGTCTGTCCCTGTTGAATCTTCGAGTGGACTTCCCGAGTTGTCAGATGAAGCGAGAGTCTTACTCAAAGAGGCCAGTTCAGATACCCATGGAAATGTTATGTATCTAAGATACATTGGGGGTACAGACGTTCAGACCAATGGAAAAAATCTAATTCAGTCCAAAGATCGTCGAGAAGTAGCCAGATGGGAAGCGGCCATTCAAGAGTTGGTTGAGGAAGGTTTGCTTATTGAGCGTGGTCATAAAGGCGAAACCTTTGAGGTGACTAACCTTGGATATCAAGTGGCGGATATGATTGAACTTTAAACATAACCAGGGGCTGCAGCGGATCAAATTTCGCTGCACTCAATTAGTCCGCTGAGTTTGGCGTTATGCTTTTATCGAAATTTGAGGGGGCGTTTTTATTAATTATCTCTGGGAAAGCATTTACTACCTTCGTGACTATGCCCATCCAATTGGCTTTTCACTTGTTTTTCTGTCTGGGTATTTGATTTTTCTGAGTGGGCATAGGTTGGTGGCAGTGCTTCTTTCTGTGCCATCGGCCGCGGTTGTTTTTACTACAATTATGGCGTGGGCTACACATGACCCCACTCCTGTTGAGGAGCATTCCCCCGATGGTTCCTACCGGATGCATTTTGCGGAGAGCTGGTGGGAGCAAATCCAGTACCCTGTGTACATATGGGCAACCCTAATTGTTTGTATTGCGGTATTGGTTTTGTCAATTCAAATGTATCTCAATCAATCAAATGCAGAGAGATAAGCATAACAAGGCGCTGCTGCCGACGAGCAGCAGAGCGCGGCGTTATGTGTATTAAGGCTAGGTGTGGCTTTATGAAGTGGTTTTCGTTTTGGTTGGGAGTCCTTTGCATTCTTTATGCAGGGCTCTATTTTCTAGGCCTTCTTCCAGTTGATTTCTGGCAGTCAACTATTGATCTGGTCATAGGTCGTGAGCCAGATACATATTATCAAATTGTGCCAGCGGAGACGCCTGGATATGAGGGGCTATTGGCTCTTTCGCTCGGGGTGGTCTTTCTCGCTTTATCAAGGTGGCCACTGAAAAGAGGCCAAGATAATGGGTGATTACTGTGCGAGCGATTCACATGACAAGCCGCGGCAGGCGGGTCAAATATCTGCTCGTTCCTCGCTCCAATTTTCCCGCTGCGCGGTGCGTTATGCACAAAAAGGAGACATTTAGTGGGTGCGTGGAGTGAAGACAATTTCGGGAATGACGATGCAAGTGATTGGGTTTGTGAGCTCGAGAAGTCCAGAGGTTTGGATGTGCTAATGAACCCGATAAATCGAGTGCTGAGTGAAGAGGAGTATTTGGAGTCTCCCGATTGTGCTGAGGCTCTTGCCGCTGCGGAAGTTATCGCTGCATCAGTGTCAGGCGACACATCCTTCATCCCCAAAGAGCTTGGGGTTTGGCTCGAAAAGAAGCAGGGCATTCTGTTTGGAAAGAGGCCTCAAATAGACGCAACTCACGCCATGCAGGCGCTAGCGGCGGTCAAGAAAATCCTCGCTGGCTCTGAACTGCAGGAGCTCTGGGAGGAAGACGGAGAGAATGGCACGTGGCGCGCGGTACAAAGCAAGCTGATTTCAAGGCTCGAAAATGCATAACAAGGCGGAGCACGCGACAAGCGCGTGTCCGCGGCGTTATGCGGTAAGGGGATAGTCATGAGCTGGCCAGAAGATGCAGATGGGGACGTGCTAAGAAGGCTTGATGAGCAGGGGTTCGATTTCTCTTCGCGTCTTGATATCGATTTCATGATCGATTTCAAAGGCTGGCCGCCATCTTCAAAGGCAATTGATCTTCTCGTTGATAAATTTGGGTCGGTCGAAATTTATGATCCTGATGATGAAGGACAAGGCTATATCCTGGTTAAGGTAAACGATAGGCTGACTTACGAATTGGTTGTGCATTATCAGAGTGAAATCAGTCTTATCATGGGTGCGTACGATGGGTGGTGTGAGTCGTGGGGCGTGCTCTCTAATGCATAGCAAACGGCAGAAAACGGATCAAATTTCCGCTCTTTCCTCGCTCCAATTTGCCCGCTGCGCCGGGCTTTATGCGCTGGAATATCCATGACCTTAGATGAGTTGACTGAAGCTGGAGTTGAGTTATCTAAACTGCTTCAGGACGGTTCTTTTGGGCGCATTGCGTCTGAGTATGGATATGCTATTAGCTTCGATAAAAATCCAATAGTTGCAGTAGAAGATGACTTTAATAAAGCTTGCGGAGAGGCTGTTGGCGATATTTATCGTTCTGGTTTCACTGTCAGATCTTGCTATTTCAAGGAACCAGAAATGGGTTTGGTTGCATTGGTTACTTGTACTTTTCCGCTTGAGCGTCAGACCGGAGTGATAGCTGAACTAATACTAAACTCTGAAGGGGTTCTGTATCTCGAGCAAATTTCAAGTTATCGAGGTCAGCTAAATGCTTAGTATCAAGTTTGAACCGCGACAAGCACGTGTCGGCAGCGTTATGCCGCCAAGTGAACCCCTGAAAGGAATCACCGGTGTTTAAAGTAAAAGCAACCCAGCATGTGCTGGCAGTCAAGGATATCGAAGCCACGGAAAACTACTTTCTGGACAAGCTTGGATTCTCGGTGCGCTTTCGTGTGGACGGCTGGTCCTTCCTGAGCCTGGGCAGTTTTCATGTAATGGTAGGCCATTGCCCTGACGAAATGTCTGCCGGTGATACCAGAGAGCATTCGTATTTCGCCTATGTGAACTGTGAGTCCATCGACGACCTTTACCAGGATTATCAGAAGCGTGGCGCTGATATTTTTCAGGAGATCGCGGATAAGCCATGGGGATTGCGTGAGTTTGGCGTAGCCACACCGGACGGTCACCGGATCATGTTTGGTGAAGATATTGATTCAGACGGGCCGTAAATTAGGCCGATACGACTTACGGGGCTGCACGCCAGGCCCCTCATTCTCCGTTTCAGTGAACACGCCCCCTCCCCGCTAGTCCCCCGGCCATTAATATGCTATCCAGAAGTCATTCAGCAATGAGGATGAATGGATGCATTTTCTCAAGGCAACCTTGATTGGCGGGGTGGCATTTCTTATCCCGGTTGTTGTGCTCATGGTGGTGTTTGGCAAGGCGTTTGAGCTTATGTCGCGCCTGGCGGCGCCGGTGCAGCGCTTTGTGCCACTGGAGTCGATTGGCGGGGTTGCGGTGGCGGACCTGGTGGCCGTTTTGGCGATGGTGCTGGTGTGCTTCCTCGCTGGCCTGTTTGCCATGAGCCGGGTGGCGCGGCGGTTTTACCATCGTCTCGATGGGCTGTTAATGCTGTTGCCCGGTTATGCCTTTATCAAATCCTTTTCCCAGTCCTTGTCGCTGGACGCAAGCGGCGAGGCATTAATGGTGCCGGTGCAGGTGCGTTTTGATGATTATTCGCAACTGTGTTTTGAGGTGGGGCGCGGCGATGACGGCGAGGTGACGATTTATCTGCCTGGTGCGCCGGATCCCTGGTCGGGTTCGCTGATTCGGGTCGCCGCGGATCGTGTTGAACGGCTGACCATCAGTATGCCGCAGGCGGTGAGTTATATTCGTAACCTGGGCCGTGAGTGGGGTGCTGGAAAGGCGAGTTAACGGTCTGTATGGTCATAGAGAACCTGGGGTTTGTGCGGCTACCACTGACCAGTCTGTTTGCCGAATAGGGATGTTTTGTATGGCGAAGAATGCTGTGTTGCGAAATTCAACCATTCTTGTGCCGGTGTTCGTGCCGGCGGTTATCGTTGCGTTATTACTGATTATTGGGACCATCAGTGATCCGAAGCTGGCGGGGGAGGCGTTTTCGGCTGCCCAGTCCTGGATCACCGTTAACTTCGGCTGGTTCTATATGCTGGTGGTGGCACTGTTCTTTATTTTTATCGTCGGCATCAGCCTGACTTCCTGGGGCAACATCAAGTTGGGGCCCGACCATTGTGAAGCGGAGTATTCGTTTCCGGAATGGTTCGCCATGTTGTTTTCGGCGGGTTATGGCATCGCGCTGTTGTTCTTTGGTGTGGCCGAGCCCGTGCTGCATTATGCCGAACCGCCAGTGGGCGCTGCGCAAACGGTGGATGCGGCGAAACAGGCCATGCAGATTGCATTCTTCCACTGGGGCTTTCATATCTGGGCGATTTACGGCCTGGTCGGCCTGGTGATGGCATATTTCGCTTTCCGTCACGGTTTGCCGTTGTCCATGCGTTCGGCGTTTTATCCCCTTATTGGTGAAAAAATTTACGGCCCGATCGGCCATGCCATCGACGTGTTTGCCATTCTCGGCACCATGTTTGGTATCGCTACCACCCTGGGTTTGTCGGCGGCGCAGATTAATGCCGGGCTGAATTACCTGTGGGATGTGCCGGTGGGCAACATGGTGCAGATCAGCGCTATCGCTATTGTTACCGCGCTGGCGACGGTGTCGGTGGTGGCCGGGATGGACAAGGGCGTGAAGCGCCTGTCGATTCTGAATATGGTGCTGGCCGTGGTGCTGATGCTGTTCGTGTTCGTGGTTGGCCCCACCGTGCATATTCTGGAAAGTTTTGTTCAGAATACGGGCAGTTACCTGAGCAATATTGTCGAGCGTACGTTCAATTTGCAGGCGTATACGCACAGTGACTGGATCGGCAACTGGACCCTGTTTATTTTCAGCTGGACCATCGCCTGGGCGCCCTTCGTGGGCTTGTTTATTGCCAAAATCAGCCGTGGCCGGACCATTCGCCAGTTTGTGGTCGGGGTGATGCTGGTGCCCAGTATCTTTACCTTCCTGTGGTTCTCGGTGTTTGGCGATACGGCACTGAACGCGATCATGGAACAAGGCTATACCGAGCTGGTCACTCAGGTGCAGGCGGACAAGGCGGTGGCGCTGTTCCAGCTGTTTGATCACTTGCCCTGGTCCACGCTGGTGTCGTTCCTGGCGGTGTGCCTGATTGTGACCTTCTTTGTGACGTCGTCGGATTCCGGCTCGCTTGTTGTGGATTCCCTGGCGTCCGGTGGTGTGCTGGAAACCCCGGCCTGGCAGCGGATTTTCTGGGCGGTACTGGAAGGCGCCATCGCGTCTGTGCTGTTGTTGGCTGGCGGCTTGAGCGCACTGCAAACCATGACCATGGTGAGTGCGTTGCCGTTTGCGATCATCATTCTGCTGGCCGCCGTGGGGATGTGGCGGGCGCTGGTGATCGAGGGGCACCGGGAAACCAGTTTGCAGGCGCACATGGCCCATAGCCGGCATATGACCGGCAGCCAGTGGCGCCATCGCCTCACCGCCATGATCCGCTACCCCACCCGCGAGGAGGTGGAATCCTTTATTCGTGAAACGGCCATGTCCAGCATGAACAAGGTAGTGGAAGAGCTACGCAAGGCCGGTTGGGATGCCACGGTGAATTTCGACGAGCAGTTTATCCGTGCCGAGCTGGTGGTGAACCGCGATGAGCACGTGGGCTTTATCTATGACATCCGCCTGATTACCACGCCAGTGCCGGAATATGCCTACAGCAGCCGCGAGGCCAAGGTGAGCGATGCCCATGAGTATTGCCGCGCCGAGGTGTTCCTGCGTCGTGGTGGCCGTTCCTACGATGTGTTCGGTTACGATGAGGTGGATATCATCCGCGACATGCTCGACCAGTTTGAAAACTACCTGCACTTCCTGAATGTGGCCCCGGGCAAGCTGCCCTGGGAAATGGCCGAGCACGATGATCTTCTGCGCGATCAGGGTGACGACAGTGAAGGCAATGACGGAGAAGACGATGGCAGCGTAAAGCCGGTGTAATGAGTCACTAACCGAAACGCTGTTATCGGCTGGACGCCCCACATGTTGGGGCGTCTTTCGTTTCAGGGCGAAGTCGGATTACGCCTTTAGGCTCTCTGTGCCCTTGGGTAAATCTGACCTGCAAAACCAGACGACTCTCTGGTTTTGTAGGTTGAATTAGCCTGAAAGGCGTAATCCAACATTTAGGGTCGTCAAAACTCGAAGGGTGAGAGTTCAGCGTTTGCGCGCCAGTTTTTCCAGGCTCATCAGGGTATCCAGATAGTTCACGAAGTGTTCCAGATACGCAGGCGACAGCTCGCGCAGGGTTTCGATG
>Ga0115011_10002400_pt1 | contig 13027 bp, 7 predicted proteins | sample TroAtlMetagenome_2_FD_88705 | JGI IMG/M metagenome (GOLD analysis project Ga0115011, IMG submission 88705) | Marine eukaryotic phytoplankton communities from Atlantic Ocean - Tropical Atlantic ANT8 Metagenome | ecosystem: Environmental > Aquatic > Marine > Oceanic | place: Tropical Atlantic... | reverse complement strand
CTTAATAATAACATTTCTAACACAGAAAGAAAATAAATTACATAAATGAAAATATTAATAATTTCTCATAAAAATATTTTCAATCCTTTAGATGGAGGAAGTCTCGCGTCAAAAAAAATTTATTTAGATTTAAAAAAAGAATATTTAACTGATGTGATTTGCTTAAATAATAAAAATATAAATTCTCATGAAAAAACTGTACTTAAAGTAAATACTAGTTTCAATTTAAAAAAGTTAATACACAGTTTTATATCAAATAAAAGTTATCAAGCAGAAAGATTTTTTTCAAAAAAAATATGTAATAAAATAATTAAAATCATAAATACTGAAAAATATGACCACATTCTATTTGAAGGTGTTTTTCCTGCTGTTTATTTAGAGCCTATCAAAAAAAAATGTAATTGTAAAATGATAATCAAGACTCATAACATCGAACATGAAATATGGAAAAATTTACAGAATAATACGAGTAATCTATTTAAAAAAAGTATTTATATTTTTATTAAAAGACAAATAAAAAAATGGGAGGAATATATATGTAAAAAAGCCGATTTTATATGTTGTATATCAAAAAGTGATATACCATATTTTTCAAAAAAAATAAATAAAAATGTAAAATTACTTCCTGTCTCTTTCTTAATAAAGAAAAAGAAAAAAAATACAGATTTTAGCATATTTCACTTAGGATCCATGGATTGGGAACCAAATATTGAAGGAGTTAACTGGTTTATAAATAACGTTTGGTGCAAATTTGAAAAAAATAACTTTTCTATATATTGTTATCTTGCAGGTAAAAATATGCCAAATAATATTAAAAATAAATCAACTAGAAAATTAATTATTGAAGGAACAATTGAAAATGCAACAAATTATATGTATAATAAATCTGTTATGATTGTACCCATCTTTTCTGGAAGTGGTATTAGAATAAAAATATTAGAAGGCATGGCACTAGGAATACCTATTATAAGCACATCAAAAGGAGCACAAGGGATACCTTATACAAATGGGGAAAATATTTTAATTGCAGATAATGCGTTAAGTTTTTATAATGTGATAAAGAAAATATATAGTGAACCAATATTATTCAAAAAAATAAGTGAAGGAGGAAGAGATTTAATACAAAAAGAATTTAGCTCTGAAATTGTTATTAAAAAATGGAATAATTTAATTAATTCATGAAACTATTAATTATCACACCAAGAATTCCTGACCTGCTTGACAAAGGTGATAAATTAAGAATTTTTCATCAAATAAAATTTCTTTCAAATTTTCATAAAATAGATTTAATTTGCCTAGAAAAAAAGAAAAATACAAAATTAGAGATTGAAAAATATATACAAAATTTATATACTATAGAAATATCTAATCTAGAAAGAGTATTTAATATTTTATATTATACTATCATTAAAGGGAAACCTATTCAAGTTTCATATTATTACTCTAAAAAAGCTCATGGAAAAATTGATTATCTAATTAAAAAAAGTAATCCTGACTGGCTTTATTGTCAATTAATTAGATCCTCAGAATATATAAAATCATATAAACACAAAAAAGTTATAGATTATATGGACTCATTTTCCTTAGGATTAAGAAGAAGAAAGTCTGTTTCTAAAGGTTTAATGAGTTTTTTGATTCAATTTGAATATAATAGAGTTAGAAAGTATGAAAAAAATATTTTTAATTATTTCAATTCACACACTATTATTTCAAATTTTGATCGAAAAAGTATAAATCATTTAAAAAATAAGGAAATACTAGTTGTGCCAAATGGTATTGATACTAATTATTTTTCTAAAAAAAATAGATTAAAAAATAAAAATATTATTCTTTTTGTCGGAAATATGAGTTACCCACCTAATATTATTGCTGCTAAATTTATATGTGAAAAAGTTTTTCCAATAATGAATAAAAAAAATCAAGATTTCAAAATAATGATAGCGGGATCAAATCCAAGTAAAGAAGTTAAAAATTTACAAAAAATAGATTCAAAAATTCAAATAACTGGGTTTATAAAAGACATCAGAGATGTATATACAAAAGCTAGTATTTTTATTGCTCCAATGTTTATTGGATCAGGACTTCAAAATAAACTATTAGAAGCAATGTCTATGAAGATACCTTGCATTACAACAGGTTTAGCTAATAACTCCCTAAAAGCAACAGAAAAAGAAATAATAATAGCAAATAATGAATATGAATTCGCTAATGAATGTTTGGAATTATTAAACAATTCAAAAAAAAGATTTGAATTAGGAAAAAATGGACATAATTTTGTGAAAAAAAATTTTAGTTGGGAAGAATCAACTGATAAAATAAATAAATTATTTACATGAAAAAAATTCAATTTGATACTATAGAAGATGCCATCAAAGATATCAAAGATGGAAAAATTGTTATTGTTGTAGACGATGAAAATAGAGAAAATGAAGGTGATTTTATTGCAGCTGCAGATAAAGCAACGCCTGAATTAGTGAATTTTATGATTCGTGAAGGTAGAGGATTAATTTGTGTACCTTTATCATCTGAAAGATGTAAGGAATTAAATTTAGACTTAATGGTTGGGAAAAATACTGACCCCTTAAAAACTCAATTTACTATTTCTGTTGATAAAATTGGTGATGGGTGTACCACTGGAATATCTGCAATGGATAGATGTAAAACAATTAAGGCATTAGCAAATCAAAAAACCAAATCAAAAGAATTATCTAGACCTGGTCATATATTCCCTTTAAAAGCTATGGAAGGAGGAGTTTTAAGAAGAAGTGGGCATACTGAAGCTGCTATTGATTTATGTCGTTTAGCTAAATTAAATCCCGCCGCAGTAATTGTAGAAGTAATGAATGATGATGGTACTATGGCAAGACTACCAGAATTACATCAAGTAGCTAAAAAATTTAAATTAAAAATAATTTCAATAGAAAGTTTAATTTCATATCGCCTAAAAAATGAATCATTAATTGAAAAAGTAGTGGATGTAAATATGCCAACAAAACATGGTGAATTTAGACTAATTAGTTATATAGAAAAAAAATCTAATCAAGAACACCTTGCTTTAGTAAAAGGAAATTGGAAAAAAAATGAACCTATTCTAGTTAGAGTACATTCATCATGTTTCACTGGAGATATATTAGGGTCATTAAGATGTGATTGTGGGGATCAATTAAATGATTCTATTAAAATGATAGAAAAAGAAGGAAAAGGAGTTATTCTGTATATGAATCAAGAAGGAAGGGGAATTGGATTAAATAATAAGTTAAAAGCATATAAACTACAAGAAAATGGAATGGATACTGTAGATGCTAATATTCATTTAGGATTTAAAGCAGATGAAAGGGATTATGGATTAGGTGCTCAAATATTAAGAAGCTTAAAGGTTAAAAAAATAAAATTATTAACTAACAATCCAAAAAAAAGAGCAGGATTAATAGGATATGGTTTAGAGATTATTGAAAATATACCTATTAAAATTGCTGCAAATAAATACAATAAAAATTATCTAAAAACAAAAAAAAATAAATTAGGACATACTATTTAGTTTTATTTTTTTCTAAATAAATCAAATAGTTTATTAAATTCTTTCTTATAAAACAAACCTAAACCTTGCTCATATCTAAATTCATCACCATATAAAGGGTCATAGGCATCAGCTCTATTAAATACCGTTAATTTAATTTTCCCAGATTGATCTAAATCATATTGTATATCTACTTCTCCAACAATACTAGTCACAGCCTGAGCTTCTGGAGTATTAGCATTACTAGCATTACCATTAATTGTTAACCTATCATTTAAAAACTTTTGAGAAAAAGCAATTTCTACCTGATCTGTTGTTAAAGAGTCACTTGAACCAGGGATCCATTTAAAACCTAAATCAAAATCATCTGTAGTTTGAGATAGCCAATTTGATAATTGATTAGAAATTAATTCTGTACCCGTAACAGTTAAACTATTATTTAAATAATCTTCTCCACTCTCCTCAACTAAGAAGCTATTTGAAACTAATAAAAATGCAAACTGTTGAAGTAATTTTTGTTGAGAATCTGTTAATTGAGCAAGTTTAGCACGAGCTACATCCGTAGCATTTGGAATATCTATTATGAAATCTACTTGAGGAGAAAGTAATTTTTCAGTCATATGCATTCGACATATAACAGGAAGTTTAGTATTATAATTATAATCATTATCTAATAAATTCAAAGATGTATTAGCCTCATAATTTGCATAAAAATTAACATCTGCATTATATGGATCCCCATCCCAATATAAGCTCCCTCCATTTTCAATTTTAAAGTTTTTATTGACTATATTTTGCATAGTAAATAAGTATTTACCCTCATCTATAATCACATCTCCAAATATGTTAAAAAAACCATCCTCTCCTATTTTTAAATTTAAATTACCAAATCCACTTCCTTCAATCACATCTCCTATATTTTCATCATATATTAATCTAACTTGAGCATCCGGAGTGATTTCTAAATCAAAATCCATAATAAAAGAATAATCATTTTCTATAGCTTGCTGATTATTAAAAGAATCATCATCTTTATCATCAATAAATCTAATAAACTTATTCTCTTCTATATCTGAAAAATATGAAAGAGGTATGTTAAATTTTGTTCCTTTTTTTGATATTGCATTTATATCAAAAAAAACTCCATTTGGATTTCCAGAAATAATAATATTACCCGCAGCAAAAACATCACCATAATACAGTATATTATTAGATAAATTAGTATTCAAACAATACATACTATCAGACTGTATATTAAAGTCATAATAAACATTTCTAAATGCATTATAATGTTTTGTGTTACCAAAAAAAGATGCTGAAGTATTATATTTTGAATCAAAAAATGAAATAGTATCTAAAAAAATAAAATCTCTTTCAAAAAAGATATTATATTCTTTATCTAAATTATATACCGTATTTAAATAAGGAATCTTAAAACTTAATGAATCTAAAGTAACAAAGCCATCAATAAAATAATTATCATGTGGCCCATAAAATCTAGTTTTTCCATATATTTTACCCTTTGGCTTGGATATACTAGTTAATAGTGGATCTAGAAAATTTGGATTAAATCCATTAAAATCAATAATCATATCTATATTACTACTTCCATCTAATGCAAATGTTCCATTTAAATTAAGTGTTTTATGAGAGTCAAAAGGTTTAATATAAGAATCTAAAATTATAGATGAACGAATATCATTAGATTGGGCATTAATAACCATCTCTCCTAATAATACATTATTCATTGATATATCTTTAATTTTCATATAAGCACCCAAAGGTCTTAATTTGGAACTATACCACATAGTACCATCTAAAGTTCCTGAAAATTGAGATGCATCTGGTTTTCTGAAAAAATTAAGAAGACTAATATCAAAATTTGAAAAATCAAAATATACTTTTAAATAGTCATCATAACCACCTGATAAATATATTATCTCATTATTTGATTTTAAACTAAAATCTTTAAAAGAAAAAGTTTGATTATTTGTATGTATTACGCTACCATCATTAATTTTCCATAATTTATCTGCTAAATAAAATTTTGAATCTTTAAACGATAATATATTATTATCATCTTGAAACACATAGTCCCCCATAAAAGAACCACTATATAGTAATGAATCTTTTAAAATCCAATTTAATTTATATTCTAAATCACCTTCTTTAGATTGTACCTGAAAATATAAACTATCTAATAAAGTTTTATTTTGACTTATCAAATTATTTAAAAAAATATCACAGTCCACATTTTCTTCCAAAGCAGTTAATTGAAGTTTACAGTTACTTAAATATTTGTCATCAAAAAAAATATCAGAAATGTTGGCATTCAATATATAATTATTATCTAAATTATAATCTGAGGATATAACTAGTTTACCCAAATCTAGATTACTGTATAATAAATTAGTAAAAAAAGAAGCATCATCTAAAACTAGATTTAAATCAAAAAAATCTTGACCAGAATAATCTATTTTTTTGTTTTGAAAATAAGAAATAAAAACATTTTTAATTAATTCATATATCTTATTATAATCTAAATTACTAGTAAATGTCCCATAACCTATTTCTGATTCTAAAAGAACATTCTTCTGTAATTTTTCTGTAAAAAAAAGAAAAGAAATATTATCAATTGATTCTTTTTTATGTTTAAAATAAGATATTTGGGACCCAGATAATTTTCCTCTAAGATTATTTAAATTAGTGCCTGACAAATTAGCAGAAAAGTTTCCAGAAAAGTTCTTTATAGAATCACTTAAATTAAAGTTTAATTTTTTAAAATTTAAATCTGAAAAGTCAATATTAAAATCAAATTTTGGAACTAAATCAGAAAAATCAATAGCTCCAGAAAAATCAACAGCTCCATTAATATCATCAAATTGTAAATCACCTTTATAATATTTTGAAGAAAGTTCTCCTAACAAAGAGATATTCTTATAAGAATAACCATTAAAATCAAATACACCCTCCTTTAAGTTAATTTGTGTTTTAAAATCTGAATCTAAACCCTTTCCTTCTATTAATGTCTCAAGACTAATCTGACCTAACAAATCATTTTGAAAGTACTCTCCTAATTTGAATTTGTCAAAAATTATTAATCCTTGATAACTTAAATCTGAAAAAAAGTTAGAATTAAAAACACAATCAAGATCTATATTAATATCCCCATATTTAGAAATTATTAAACCATCAGTTTTAAAATTTTTCCCAAAATAAAATTGAACATTTCCTTTATACTCCAAACTACCTAATTTATTGAATAAAGTAGATTTATAATCAGATTGTTTAGAAGTGAAAAAATCCATAATATCATCAGATAAAAACAAACTATTAACATTTGATTCAATCAAATTTTGAGTCTTATGAAATTTAATATCACCATCAAAAAATGAATCATTATAATTAATTTTAAAATCCTGTAAATTAATTTGATTAGACTGACCTTCAACTTTTGCAGTGAAATTTATATTTCCATATAAATTAGATTGTAATTCCTGAATGTTAAAAGTGTTCTCGTAAATATTAGAAGTCCAAGATTGATTTTTAAAATTATAATATAAATCTGCAAAAAAATTAATTTCTTGATTCATTACAGAAATTTTATCAATTTCAACTAGCTCATTATTCAAGAACAAAAAATCAGTAAAAAGGATATCTAAATCAGTAAATGATTTATTAAATTTATTTAAATCTAAAAATAAATTACAATCATTTAAATTAATTTCTTGAATTTTAAGAGAAGAAAAAGTTGATGCTTGATGATTATTAATTTTCTTGAAAAACAACTCTATATTTGTCGAATCATCTGTATCATATTTTTTAATAAAAAAATCTGCTTTATCTATATTTATTTCTTTAACTATCAAATCACTATTAAAAAATATATTATTTTCAAATTTTACAGATATTTTCGGAAGTAATATCATATCATTATTATAATGATCTAAAATCAAAAAATTAGTTGTTAATTCATTACTGAAAAAATTATAATAAAATTTATCTGAATCTATTTTAATAGAGTATTTTTCTTCTATATTTTGAGCAAAATAATCATATAATCTAGCTTGAATAAAAGGAGTATTAAAGAGTACAAAAAATAACAACAATAATCCCACTAAATGGGATAAAAATAAAATTATATATTTTTTAAATCTATTAAGAGTCAATAATTATATCTTTATAATATGAAACAAAATAAAAACATATTCATACTTGGAATTGAATCATCATGTGACGATACCTCAGTAGCTATAACTCATAACAATAAAGTTATATCAAATATTGTATCCAGTCAGAAAATACACCAAAAATTTGGAGGAGTAGTCCCTGAATTAGCTTCTCGATCACATCAAAACAATATTATACCTGTTGTTTCTAACGCATTAAAGATAGCAAATATTCATCAAAGTCAATTAAATGCCATTGCATTTACAAGGGGCCCTGGCTTATTGGGCTCATTACTTGTAGGCACATCTTTTGCAAAAAGCTTATCATTAGCTTTAAATATACCCCTGATTGATGTTAATCATATGAAGGCTCATGTTATTGCCAATTTTATTAATAATGACAATATTTCATTCCCCTTACTTTGCCTAACTGTATCAGGGGGGCACACACAAATTGTTTTTGTAAAAAGTATATATGAAATGGAGATTATTGGCGAGACTTTAGATGATTCTGCAGGAGAAGCTTTTGATAAATCAGCAAAAATGTTAGGACTTAAATACCCAGGAGGGCCTATAATAGAAAAAATGGCAAACATATCAAACAAAGAAGAAAAATACACTTTTCCTGAGCCTAAAATTGATGGTTTAAATTTTAGTTTTAGCGGATTAAAAACACATATATCCAGATTCATAAAAAAAGAAAAGGAAAAAAATGACAATTTTATTAAAAATAATTTGAATGAATTATGCTTCTCTATTCAAAAAAGAATTATTAGTATACTAATTAACAAATTAATACAAGCTATTAAACAAACTAACATTAAAAATGTTGCTATTGCAGGGGGGGTTGCGTCAAATAAGTATTTTAGAAACGAAATTAAAAAGTTAGAAAAAGAGCTAAATATTAAAACATTTTCTCCTGAAATTCAATACTCTACTGATAATGCAGCTATGATTGCATTATCAGGGTATTATAAATATTTAAAAAAAGATTTTGCAAAATTAGATATTGAACCAAAGGCAAGATATATAATTTAATAATTCTGAATAAATAATTTATTCGATTTCCAATCTTTATTATAATCCTTTTTTAAGTAGAAAATTAAAGAAAATTCATGAGAAGGTCCAGAATAAGTACCTATGTCTCCATAATTATAATCTAAACTATAGATAATAGAAAATCTGTTATATTGAAAACCAAACAAACCTACAATTTCATTATTATTTCTATAACCAGCTCCTAACCAAAAAATATCATTAAAAATTGTTCTAATATTAATATCATATTGAAAATCTGTAAATGGAGTTTTTTTTAGTAAAAAGCTTTGCTCAAAACCTATTTTAGACTCTTTATTGAAAATACTATAGCCTCCAAAAAAATAATAATTTCGAATAAGCTGATTTGGCACACTTATATTACCTTCATTATCCAAAACATTTGATTGAATCATATTAGAAACTGATCCACCAAAAAATAAAAAATCATCATATAATAAAAAACCAAAGTCAGAATCAAAATTTAACTTCTTATATTTTTCACCTGAAATAATAGGATCATAAGAAGCTGTCTCAAACATAGTTTCATCAAATATATATTGATAAAAATTTGCTGAAATACCAAAAGAAAGATTATAATCTGAAAAAACAGGAAATTTAAATGAATACATAAGGTCCAAACCATTTAAACTAATAGCACCGGTTCTATCAGAATAGATCATAGATCCTACACCATGATTAGGTTTATTTAAAAAATAATCTGCAGATAAAGAAGTGGTAGATATCTCATCCTCTGTTAGACCTTTCCATTGGGATCTATTCATTAAAATAACACTTGATGATTCTGACACTCCACAAAATGCAGGGTTAATTACCATAGGATTATATACATACTGAGTATTTAACGGTAATTGCTGAGAAAACAATTTAATAGAAAAAAGTAAACAGAAAATTAATAATTTATTATAATGAATCATAACTCTGCAAATTTATCAACAAAAAAGGATATAAAAAATATTTAATCAAAATTCATTTCTATTTGTATATTTTTATCTAAAATATCACCTTTTTGACCTATATCATCTTCATTATTTTGATTATCTCTTAAATTACACTCTTTTATAGGTTTATTAGATAATTGTTTCCCTAAAGCCTTAATCCCTTTTACAGCAATAAAATCATTTGGGTCAATAATGATATCATCTCTTTTTTTTCCATTTTTAGAATCCTTAAATATTATATTTATTCTTTCATTCTTATAGAAAAATGAATGTAAATTAATACCTTTTTTATCTGGCAAAAAATAATGTTCCCGATTATTTAACTCTACTCTAAATCTTTTTAAATAATATGTTTTATTCTCTGAACTATAATAAATACAATTCATTATTTTTTTAGAATCAAATTTTTCTATAATTAATACATCATCTGGAAAATGATTTGATAAATCATAAGTAATAAGTTTAATATATCCTGATGAAGAAACTACTAATATTCTTTCATCAGCAGAAAATTCACCTAATAATCTTCCTCTTCCTTCATCATTGAGTCTATTAATAGAGGGATCTAAAAATATTTCCTTAGCACCTAAAGTAGAGATTCCTTTTTCTTTTAACTCTACTTTTCTTACAAAATGTTTAGTAACTAAATTTCCTCTTACTCCTCTACCTTTAATTTGAAAAACAGAAAAATCTAAATCAAATTTTAACTTCTTTAATTTGGCCTTAGACCTAAGTATTACAGAGATAATTTCAGCTTCTCCATTAGGGTTATGAGAAAAGTATAGAACGGTCGAATTGGGTGTAGTTAACTGATAATCTTTATCTCTGGTGACTCCTTTAACAGGAAATCTTTTAATATAACTCTTACCGGTACCTCCATCTCTATAAAGCATATTGTAAATTGTTCTTAAATCATTTTTCTTAAATAATCCAACATGCATTATATTTTTTCCAACAAATTGCTTAGCAGAGACTTTTATAACAGACATTTTTCCATCCTCTCTAAAGACAATAATATCATCAATATCAGAACATTCAAATAAAAACTCTTCTTTTCTTAAAGAAGTACCTATAAAACCTTCCAATCGGTTAACATATAATCTCCGATTAGCTATAGCAACTTTTGAGGCCACAATATTATCAAATAATTTTTCTTCAGTTTTACGTTTTCTTTCTATACCATATTTTTTCTTTAGATCTTTAAAATAATCAATAGTATAATCAATAATATTTTCTAAGTTTCTTTCTGTACTCTGTATTGCTAATTCAATTTGCTTTACTTTTTCTTTTTCCTTTTCTAAATCATATTTACTTATTCTTTTGATTTTTATATCTGTTAATTTTATAACATCCTCATTTGTAACATCTCTATATAACTTTTTAACATATGGCTTTAAACCTTTGAAAATAGTTTTAATAATATCATCCCAATTATCTACTTCTTCAATATCCCTATAGATTCTATTTTCTATAAATATTCTTTCTAGTGAACATAAATGCCATTTTTCTTTTAATTCTTCCAGTTGTATAGATAATTCTTTAGTTAAAATAGATTTTGTGTTTTCAGCTGAAACTCTTAATATGTTACTTATACTAGTAAATATTGGTTTATCATTTTCTATAATACAGGCTGATGGATGAAGAGTTATTTCACAATCTGTAAAAGCATACAAAGCATCTATTGTTTTATCAATTGACACATCATTAGGTAAAATAATAGTTATATCTACATTTTCTGCAGTATTATTTTCAATATGTTTAATTTTTATTTTCCCTTTATCATTTGCTTTAATAATCGAATCAATTAAACTGCTTGTAGTTACCGCGTAAGGAAGTTCTGTTATTTTTAAATTATTTTTTCCTTCTCTATCTATTTTAGCTCTAACACGAACTTTGCCACCTTTTTGACCATCATTATAGTTAGAAAAATCAGCCATTCCACCAGAAGGAAAATCTGGTTTAATTTTTTTATTTCTACCTCTTAAAAAATGAATTGAAGCATCAATAATTTCATTAAAATTATGTGGTAAAATTTTAGTAGACAAGCCAACTGCTATACCTTCAGCTCCATGAAATAATAAAATTGGGAATTTCATAGGTAAAGAAACAGGCTCTCTTCCTCTTCCATCATAAGAAGACTCCCAATCTGTAACCTTTGGGCTAAAACATACATCCAATGCAAAACTAGTAAGTCTTGCTTCAATATACCTTGCTGCTGCTGCTCTATCACCTGTAGAAATATTACCCCAATTACCTTGAGGGTCAATTAAAAGATTTTTTTGACCTAATTTTACTAGCGCATCACCAATAGAAGCATCCCCATGAGGATGGTACTTCATAGTATTTCCAATTAAATTAGCTACTTTATGATATCTACCATCATCTAGTTCCTTTAAAGAATGAAGAATACGCCTTTGAACCGGTTTTAATCCGTCATCAATTAGTGGAATAGCTCTTTCTAGAATAACGTATGAAGCATAATCCAAGAACCAATCCTTATACATACCTGAAACAAAAGTATTTTCTTGTAAATTCATTTCTTCCTTATCTATATATTCATCATTCATTTTCTAACGCAGATTCTATGTTATTCTCGACCTTAAGATTATCTATAATAAAACTTTGTCTCTCTGGAGTATTTTTTCCCATGTAAAACCTTAATAAATCCTGAACTTTCTCATCACTTTCATAAATAACAGGATCTAATCTAATGTTTAAACCTATAAACTCTTTAAACTCTTCAGGTGAAATTTCACCCAAACCTTTAAACCTAGTAATTTCTATTTTTCCTGTTAATTCTTTTTCTGCTTCTATTTTCTCTGATATATTATAGCAATAAATAGTTTTCTTTTTATTTCTAACTCTAAATAAAGGGGTTTGTAAAATATATAAATGCCCTTCCTTTATTAAGTCAGGAAAAAATTGTAAAAAAAATGTAATAATCAATAATCTTATATGCATGCCATCCACATCTGCATCTGTAGCAATAACAATATTATTATATCTTAAATCTCCTAATTCATTTTCAATATTTAATGCATTTTGTAAAAGATTAAATTCTTCATTTTCATAAACAATTTTTTTAGTCAAAGAAAAACAATTCAATGGTTTACCTTTTAAACTAAAAACAGCCTGTGTTTGAATATCTCTAGCTTTTGTTATTGAACCACTAGCTGAATCCCCCTCAGTAATAAATAATGTAGTCTCTAATCTCCTTTCTTTTTTTAAATCATTATAATGTACCTTACAATCTCTTAACTTTTTATTATGTAAGTTAGCTTTCTTAGCCCTTTCTCTGCTTAATTTTTTTATACCTGAAAGTTCTTTTCTCTCTTTTTCAGCTT
>Ga0115011_10002395_pt1 | contig 13059 bp, 8 predicted proteins | sample TroAtlMetagenome_2_FD_88705 | JGI IMG/M metagenome (GOLD analysis project Ga0115011, IMG submission 88705) | Marine eukaryotic phytoplankton communities from Atlantic Ocean - Tropical Atlantic ANT8 Metagenome | ecosystem: Environmental > Aquatic > Marine > Oceanic | place: Tropical Atlantic... | reverse complement strand
TTCCATTGATTTAATTTGATCAGCAGAAAATTCATAAGTTTTAAGATTCGCAAGGCTCCAATAACCCTCACCGCACAATGGAAATTGCTCAATAGCTTTATGATAGGCGCTCTCACTATTAGATCTTTCCCCAATGGTTTTATAAGCGTGTCCCATACTTAAATGTACTCTTGGATTATTGTTCTGAAATTTTAAAAGTTCTTTATATAATTGGATCCCCTCTTTGTATTGACCCAACCTAATAGACATTGTTGCTGAAGCCCCGATCGCTTCAAAGTTATTTGGATCTAATTTTAATAAATTTGTAAATGCTTTTTTAGCTTCGGTTAATTTATTTTGAAATCTATAACATTTTGCTAAGTTATCCCAAAGAAGTTTGTAATATGGCTGTAAATTAATTGCTCTTGTAAATAACTTTTCAGCTACAGAATATTTTCTATTTTTTGTTGCTAATAATCCTAACAACCTTAATGCATCTACATTATTTTTATCTTTTTTAAGAACGTTTTTATATGCTTTTTCGGCCTCTCTATCTCTATTAGCCTTTACATGACGAATACCCTTATATAGTTCTGAATAGGTTTTATCAGATTCTATAAAGTCTTGAATTGTTTGATCTGCTTTTTCGTGATCATCTAAATCCAGATAATGATTTGAAATTTCTCTAGCAGTGCTTACAGATGGGTATTTTTTGTGAAGAAGTTTTAGACAATCTAGGGCATTATTGTTGTCGCCTTTATATATTAATAATTTATATTTCATATCTAGATATTTTTTAATATCTTTATTAATTTCTATTGATTTATTGATAACTTTGATTGCTTTATCTGCTTCATTTTGCTTAATATAAATAATTCCTAATAGATCAAGAGATTTGTCATGATTGGGATGAATTTTTAATATCTCATTAAGTTGTTCAATGGATTCATTTAGATTATTATCATTGAACAGATTTACTGCATTTTTGAATGCATATTGTGCGGTATTGAAATCAGTCATATGTTAAAAAATATAAATCCCAATTGGAATAAGTCGGTTATCAGTATAACTATTTTACTATCACTGGTGTTATCAATATTCGTATTAATTAGTCCAGAATATTCTTCGCAAGTCCTAAAAAATATTTATAACTATTTATCAAATATGTTTGATGGTTTCTTTATGTATGGTAGTTTTGCACTTCTAATTTTTCTTTTAGTTTTAGCTTTATCAAAATTTGGTTCTTTTAAGGTAAAACTCTCCAATAAGCCATCATATTCAATGTTTTCATGGAGTTCTATGTTATTCGCTGGCGGTATTGGGGCAACTCTTCTTTATTGGTCTACAGTGGAATGGATTGAGTATTACAATATTCTTAAAAATGACAGTACTTTATTAGATAAAGATTTAATGCTCTATTCTAGAACATATCCATTATTTCACTGGGGGTTTTCTGCATGGGCTATATATTGTTTACCTGCAGTTGCTTTTGGGATTGCTTTAACACTAAAGCCTGACACAAATTTAACTTTTTCAGGAATTTTAGGCGCTAAAAATTCATTTAATAAATTTATACTGGATGTTTTATTTATTGGTGCGATTATTTGCGGTGCTGGAGTTGGATTAGGACTCTCCTTCCCTCTTATCTCATCTGTAATATCAAAAATATTTTTAATTGAACGGACTGTAACATTGGATATTTTTACAATAGTTATATGCTCATTTATATTTGGGATGAGTGCATATGTTGGGGTTCAAAAAGGGATAAGAAGATTAAGTAATATAAATGTAGTAATGGTAATAATTTTCTTATTAATTATTTTATTTTTAGGTCCTTCTAAATATATCTTATCAAATTCAGCAGATTCATTTGTATTCTTGTTAAAAGAATATATTCCAATGAGCATGACAACAGGAACAGAAATAAGTATTAATTGGTCGGTTTTTTATTGGGCATGGTGGCTAGCACTTGCTCCTATGATTGGCACATTCATTATTAATGTTTCTAATAATAAAAGCTTAAGACAAATTATATTTGGAACGATTTTTATTGGAAGTTTTGGATGTATTTTTAGTATGATGATTTTATCAAATTTATCTATTTCATTGTTTGAATCCGGTTATATAAATAGTCCTAATATTATTGAAAATAATCTTATGTCTAAAGAAGAATTAGTGGTTAAGACAATCTCTTCTTTAAATTACAATTATTTATTGATAGCTTTTTCTATAATATTAATAATTTTTTTATGTACTACTTATGACTCTGCAACATATGTGTTAGCATCAGCGTCAATGAAAAACTCTAGTATGGAAAGCTCTAAATCACTTCGTGTATTATTTGCATTATTTCTGGTTGTTCAACCTACTCTTCTTATGTATTTAAATGGGGTGGATTCCTTTAAATGGATAATGGTTATATTTTCAATTCCCTTGCTATTTATATACCTAATGTTAATTTACTCAATATTAAAAAATGTTTATTCAATTAAAATCACATAAAGCGCACGTTTTTACAAAAAACGATATAGACTCCTCAAAAAGTACAATTGTTATGATTCCTGGTGCTGGAATGGATCACAGAACGCTATCAATGTTCAAATTAGATAAAATTAAAGATGATTTTAATATCATTGCTATTGACCTACCTGGTCATGGATATACAACTGGACCTCTTTTTAATGATGTTGGTAGTCATACAAATTTTTGTGTTGATCTGTTAAATGAATTAAATCTTAAGAATCTTATTTTTACTGGTCATAGTTGGGGTGGATTAATTGCTTTGGACTTATCTACAAAATATCAAAACGAAATGACTATCTGTATGAATATTGCTTATCCCTTTTTGGTAGGAGATATTTTATTGGATTATGCGAAAGGCAATTTAGATCAATCTGTCGAGTTTTTGATGAAGTATGGAATATATAAAATGCCTGAAACGGAAATTAAAACAACAGGTTTTGGTGTAAAAGGATCTGGTTTTTATGGAAGATCTAAGGGTGAAATTAAATCACCATATGGAACTAAAACTGTTGAAGCAGATCCAGAAAGAGAAATTAAGTTGTATCCATTAAAAAGATTGTTTAACCAGACTGAAAAAGAAATTAGCTCTATAGACCTTAACTCATGTAATAACTTTCGAATGGAAGATGAACAAATTAATAAACTTAAAAATGTAAAATATATTTTTTGTGACAAAGATAAGTTAGCCAGATACAACCCTGAAAATGAAATCTTAAGAAATGCTGATTTAGATAAAGATATCTTTATGTTAAATGAAACAGGTCATTTTCCATATTTCGAAGATCCAGATCAACTGGAAGAAACTTTTCTAAGTATTCTTAAAAATTAATACCTATATCTAAATCTAATACCAATAACTCTAGGCTTGCTTCCGGTTCTTCTGATACCAAAACCAGCATAACCTGAAGGACCAACGCCTTCAAAATCATTGTATCTTGAAAGATAAGCATCCTTATCGAAAATATTATTTACATATAATTCTAAAGAAGTATTACTAAAATCTAGACCTGTTCTAAAGTTAGCAAGTCCATAAGATGGTAATAAAATTGCTCCATCCTCGTATGAGTTATACCTATCGCCTGTATAGGAATAATCTATATTCATAAAGGCAGGTCTTCCTGCGATAGTATAGTCCTTGTCTAATGATATATATGCAGAGGTTTCAGGCATATAGGATAGTCTATTTCCTGAGGTCGCATAAAGAACACCGTTTTGATAATAATCTTCAGATAATGTTGAATCAACACCGTTATAATATAAAGTCAAACCAGTTGTATCGTTGATAGCATAATCAACATTTAATTCAACTCCAGTAATTTCAGCATTACCTACATTATCAACAAAAGCTACGGCAACAAGAGTTAAATCATATGTTGTCGTTTGATAATCATTCCAATCCATGGAATATATAGCTCCATTCATGACAAGCTTTCCATCGTTTAATGTAGATTTAAATCCAAGTTCCATACTTTCTAAGTAATCTGCCTCATAAGTCTTTGGAGCTGGATCAGATGGTCTAAGTCTATTAACACCACTTGGCCTGAATCCTTCTGTATATGTTCCATAAATCATCAGGTCATCTGAAACATTGTGTTTAATGTTAATTTTTGGAATGGTTCCAGATTCAGATGAATTAAATTTTTGATTGGTAATACCAAATTGCATATCTCCGTAATATCCATTACTAGCAGTAAGGTCCATATCTTGGTCATAATTTCTAAAACCAAGTGTTAATTGAGATTTGTCACCTATATCTATATAGGCTTCACCAAATAACGCTTGAATTTCCCCTTTCCTATCAAGATCAGCTTCCCACCAAGTTCCTGATAAACCATTGCTATAAAAAGTAGCTCCTGGTTGTAAGTAATCGACATCAGTAACTTTTTCATTTGTTTCTTGGAAAGCACCTAGAACCCAATTAAAGCCTGATTCATTGTTTGATGAAACTCTTATTTCAGTAGCTGTTCTTTCTATGTCATTGCTTTGAGCATAAGACATTCTAGGATCTCTACAATCATTTATATCTATGTAATAGCTTCCATAATATTCATAATAATTACATACGTAATATGAGTATGCCGCGTAATAATAATATTCAACATAACTAGAGTAATCGTATGTATATTCTGTATCCCTTTCAAAAATAGAAGAAGTTAAAACAACATCAATATCATCTGAAATACTTCCACTTAATGTGAAAGACATTTGATCAAAAGAATCTTCATATTTTTCAGGTGTGTACCTTGTATTAGATCTCTGAGGCATTTTCGCAGTTTGAAGATCGTTCATTGGATCAGTTTCGTATGATCCATTATTAACTGAATCTTGATTTAAGAATGATAAATCAAGATCAAAATTTTCAAACTCACCTTTTATTCTTAATCTTGCGCCTTCTTTTGAAGAATCATTGTAATCTTTACCAGCAACATTATAAGGATCGGTTGTATTATCAATTGTATAGTTAATGCCATTGTTTCTATAAGTAAATGTTGAAGGCATATTGTCTATCCATCCACCGTCTTGGACATCATAAGCGCTTAATCTAGCTGCCATATTTGAGCCAATTGGAAGGTTAACAAATGCTTCCAAAGATTGATCATTAGAGCCCATATTTATGGCTCCATATTCAACATCAAATCCATAATCTATAGATGATGTATCTGGTTTTTTTGTAATAATTTTTATATTTCCAGATGTAGAACTAGAACCATATAAGGTTCCTTGAGGTCCCATTAAGACCTCAACACGCTCGATATCATATACATGAAGGTCAGGTGTTAAGCTTTGAGCTGTTAAAGGTTGATCATCAAGATAGAGAGCTGCTGTTGCCTCAGTTCCTGCATAACTATTCATAATAGAACCATCTGATACACCCCTAATGTAGAAATTAGATTTACCTGGTCCTACGTTATTAAAAGTAACAGCTGGTGATAAATTAGCAATGTCCTCTAAACTTTTTATATTTTTTGCTTCTAATTCAGCTGATGAAATTGCTTGCACAGCCATTGGAACGTCTTGAATATTTTGTTCTTTTTTAGATGCTGTAACTATAACTTCTTCTACGTCGTCCTGAGCATTAATATTATTTGATTGCGATACTCCAATACCAATAGATAGTGCACCTAAAAATGATAAAGCATAATTATTATCTTTAAATACATCTCTTAAAATTTCGGTTACTGGATCAACTTTCTTTTCAAATAATGGTTTAAGTTGTATTGCTGGCATATATTTCCCCTAATTAATGAATATTAGCTTTTTTAATAATAATACATTTAGCACTGATTTCAAGGCATAAAAAATTGATTAATTGTGATTGAGTAATTTTTCAAGTAAAAAATCATTACCCCATTTATTAGCAATTTGTTTACATTCATTAAAGTTAATATCGTTTTGACTTGATGATCTGCAGTTTCCAGCTGAAAAATTATTAACTCCAGGCCAGGTATGTCCTTGGTCTAAATTGAGCAAGTTAGTAATTTTTACTCCATTTTTGCAATCAAAATATAATGTTTCATTTATTTCATCAAATTGATTATGTTTTAAAGTCGTTTTCTTTTTACATTTAAACAGCTCTGACCATTTGTCAGTAATGTCATTTATAGGTGTATAGTAATATTTATCCCATGAAACTATATCAATTGGTGGCACAGTATCATCTTTTAAACCCCCATAAATTATATAATTAACAGGATTTTTTGGTTCACATCCCAAGCCGAGTGCTGGCGAGCCTACTACATTTAGGACACCATTTAATAGATCCGGATATTTACATGCAAATGCATGAGCCATCATGCCTCCATTACTCATCCCGACAATATAAATATTTTGGATCATGAACTTATCTTTGACATCATCAATAATTTTTTTTAAAAATGCTATATCATCACCGCAACTAGCCCATGCACATCTTCCAGCATCAATCCCATCACAATTTGGAAATTTTGGATATACAGGCGCATCTGCTGCACAAGTTTCACCGGTTTTAGTTTTGGTTCTTGACCCTGTCAAATCATTCCACGAGGATACATATGTGTTATTAAGAAAACGACCAAAAGGTTTATCTTCATAGAAATATGTTCCTTGAGGATAAACAGCAATGAAATTATATTTATCAGCGCTTAAATTAAAACCACCTGTTGTTTCTTTTTCAAAACCTGATGCGGTGCCTGTATAACCATGAATTCCAATAACTAGACTATTAGTCTTAATATCATTATTAGGTTCATAGATTAGATAATGTCTTGGTTCACCTTCAAAATCTATATCGACTCTACTCATGTCGTTTGAAAATATGTTAAATGATGCTATTAAACTAAAGGAAAGAAAAAACTTCATTAATTAAGTCTCAATAAATTTTATCAATGTATTGTATGAGTTTTCTTTGGTTGTTTCACTAAAAACCTCATGCCTTGCTTCATCAACAATCTTGATAGATACATCTGAAAATATGTTAGATAAAAAATTATTTAAGCGTATAACTCCTTTTCCATTTTCTCCTACAGGATCTTTGGAACCAGAGATGATAAATATAGGTATTGAATTATCAGATAAAGAATAATTATTCTTCTTAAATACCTTTAAGATTCCATTTGCAAGATCATGCCACAAACCATTTGTTACTGGGAAACCGCATAATGAATCTGCAATATAATTGTCAACATTATCATCATCCGATGAAATCCAATCTTTTTTTGTTCTATTTGGTTTAAAAAAATTATTATATGATCCAAGGGTAATATTATCTAAAAATAAACTAACTGACTTTTTACCAAAAAATAGTATTTGAATTTTTATCAGTATCTTTTGAATTAAGATAATAAATTTTGAAGGCTTACTTGATCCTGAAAGGATTAAACCATCAATACCAATATTACTTTGTAAAGCTGAAAGTGCGATCCATGATCCCATACTGTGAGCAAGTACAAATTGCTTTAAATTTGGATGCTCTTGTTTTGATTTCTTTATTAGCAAAGATAAATCTTCTACAACTAAATTCCAACCATTTTGTTCATCAAAAAAACCTTTGGGATTGTCGCCAATTCTGTTGCCATGACCTCTATGATCTATGGATATTACGTGATAACCATCATCATTAAGTTTTTTAATTAACCAGTTATATCTTCCTATATGCTCTGCCATGCCATGACAGATATGAACTATTCCTTTAGGGTTTATAGACCTAGATAAATCTTTATAAATATATTTATTATCAATAGATATGCTAACACTCATAATTTATAATAAACTTATAACGATTTTATTTAAATAATTATGCAAGAAATTCATATTGCAGGTACTGGGATTTGGTACCCTGAAGATGTCATCACAAACGATGAAATCGTTTCATCTTTCAATAGCTACGTAGATAATTTTAATACATCTAATAAAGAATCTATTGCAAGCGGTGAACTTAATCAATTGGATTACTCATCTGTTGAGTTTATAGAAAAAGCATCGGGTATAAAAACAAGACATGTAATTGATAAAAAAAATACTTTAGATATCAATAAAATGATGCCTTCAGTATTACATGAGGATGAGTCAAGAATCTCCATTCATGCTGAAGCAGCCATTAAGGCAGCAAAGAAAGCAATGGAAAATGCAAATGTATTACCTTCTGATATTGATGCAGTAATTTTAGGAACTTCTCATGCCGCTAGAAATTATCCATCTGTTGCAATTGAAGTCCAAAATGAGCTTGGTATTGATGGATATGCTTATGACATGTTAGTTGGTTGTTCTTCAACAACTTTTGCTATAAATAATGCCGTAAGTGACATATCATCTGGGCTTGCGGAGACAATTCTAGTCATCAATCCTGAAATATCAACTCCATTTGTAAATTATACAAAAAGAGATATTCACTTTATTTTTGGAGATGGTTGTGTAGCAACAATAGTATCAAAAAATAATAACTCAGAAAAAAGCTTTAAAGTCTTAGATAGAAAATTAATTACAAAATTTTCTAATAATATTAGAAGTGACTGGAGTTACCTAGTAAGAGCTGCAAGCGATGAAAAGTCATATGAAGATTTATTGTTTTATCAAAATGGAAATAGCGTATTTAAAGAAGTATGTCCAATGGTGGCTGAATTTATAAACAATCAATTAAAAGAAAACGATCTTAATGCAAACGATATTAAAAAGTTTTGGTTACACCAAGCCAATGCGCGTATGGTTAATTTAATAGTGTCTAAAGTTATAGGATCAAATGATTTTGATACGTCTCTAGCACCCCTTCCTATAGAAAAGTTTGGCAATCTTGCAAGTGCTGGATCTATGTTCGCATTTAATCTTCATAATGACTTAAAATCTGGTGAGAAAGGTATTATTTGTTCATTTGGTGCCGGATATTCTGTTTGTTCATTATTAGTGGAGAAAGTTTAATTATGGGTGAATACGACGCTGTTTGGGTTTTTATAATTTCATTGATCTTTGTAGGTTTTTATATTTTCATTGAAGCAAGGCCAAAAGGCTCTAACTTTTTTGGCAATATTGCAGAAACTATAAGTAGATTCTTTAGAAGCAGATAAATTGCTAAATAAAAAATCGAGTGTATTTTTCTTCGTTTTACTGGCTCTAATTCTTGGGGGTCTATCATCATCAAATACTGGCGATGATTTATGGTATCAATCTCTAATTAAGTCTGATTTAAACCCTCCTGGTTTTGTGTTCGGTATTGTTTGGCCGGTTCTATATTTATTAATGGCCATATCTGCATTTAGGGTCTTTGATTCAGTAGCAAAATTGTTTTTTGTTCAACTATTCTTTAATACAATCTGGTCATGGTTGTTCTTTTCGTTTCACTTACCATTAATAGCATTGTTCGATATTTGGTTGCTCATATTCTTGAATATAAAGATATTAATTATCTTATATAAAGAAGATGTCCTATCTTCTATCCTTTATACGCCATACATTATTTGGTTGCTATTTGCCTCTTATTTAAACTTATTTATTGTTATAAATAATTAGATAAATATGCCGACGGTTAAACCTGTCATGCAAGATGCTAATGTTGCTCCAACCAATGCTTTAAATGAAACATTGATTAGGTCATCTTTTCTTTCAGGCGCCATTGCAGTTATTCCAGAAATCAATATGCCTACTGATGAAAGATTCGCAAAACCACAGAGACTATAGAAAGTTATTAATTTTGACTTATCAGAAAGTTCACCGTTTTCTAAGGCTGCTAATCCTGGATATGCTACAAATTCATTTAGAGTTGTTTTAATTCCAAGTAGTTCACCAGCAATAATTGCTTCATCCCATGGTATGCCCATTAACCAAGCTATTGGTGCAAATATATATCCAAGTATAATTTCTATAGATAAATCAAAGCCGAGTTGATAGGAAATAGAACCTAATATTGAATTAACAATATATACCAAAGCGATTACAGCTATTAATATTGTTCCAACACTAACAGCTATACTTGCACCATCAGAGGTTCCTCTTGTTACTGCATCCATGGTGCTTTTGTATACTTTTGGAACTTTACTCTCATTAAAATCTGTAATTGTGTTAGATGGAATCATAATATTTGCATACATTATTGCTGCGGGTACTGATAAGACCGATGCTGTAATAAAGTGTTGGATTAAGTTTTCATCTCCAAATGAACTTTCTAAAATTGTTATCAATGCAACCATTACAGATCCTGCTACTGTTGCCATTCCTGCAGTCATCAAAATTAATAATTCTTTGCTAGAAAGTTTACTAACATATGGCCTGATTAATAATGGAGCCTCGACCTGGCCAACAAAAATATTTGCAGCTGCACCTAAGCCAACCGGTCCACCAATATTAAACAGCTTTTGACAAGCTCTAGATATTAAATTTACGATAAAAGGAAGAACACCCCAATACCATAGTATTGCTGATATACATGCCATAACAATAATGTAAGGCAAAACACCAAAAGCAAATGTTTCAAGCAATGATCTATATGGACTCGATTCATCTGATGGTGGATAACCAAAAACAAATTTTGCACCCTCAACAGTAGCTTCTTGGAGAATAATTACGCCATTACCTAAAATCTCAAAAGCACTGATAATAAAAGGGACTTTTAATAAAATGGCTGCCAGTATTATTTGGGATAAAACTCCATAAGTGACATATTTATAATTAATAATTTTATAATTATCAGAAAATGGCATAGCTATAATAATTAGGCCAATAAAACCTATTATTATTTGTAAAAGTGTATAAATATCCATACTAGTAAAGTTTAATTTCTTTTAATCTTTGATTAAGAAAATCGTCTGCGAGTATACCTTTATCTTCATCTCTAAAGATTGATTTTAAGTTGATTGATGGAGCTGGGTGGAGGAAGAAGGGAATACTATATCTAGATTTAGGTTCTGCATCTTTGTCCTGAATAACTCTGTGAGTTGTGCTTTTTAATTTTTTATCAGTCACAAGCTGCATCATATCTCCTATGTTACAGACAATAGCCTCAGAACTTGGCGCAACTTTAATCCATGATCCATCTTTACTTAAGACCTCAAGACCTCCCTCGTCTGCTCCAATAAGTAATGTAATGAGATTTATGTCTTCATGAGCTCTTGCTCTATGAGGGTTTGATTTTGATTCAACTGGGGGGTAATGAATAGATCTCAAAAGCGAGTTCCCCTTCTCAACCCATGAATCAAAATAATTATTATCAATATCTAAGGACATGGCTATTACAGATAATACTCTTGAACCAATTTTATGAAGTTCTTTGTATAGGTTATCAAAATATTTATTAAATTCAGGAACTTGGGCGATATTTAAATTTTGAGGTATTTTATCGTCATATGTATCATCAATAACTGGTCCATGGTGCCAAAATTCTTTTTGATCAGCGATCTTTTCACCAACCGCAGTTTCAATACCTTTGGGAGTATATCCTCTAGCTCCTTTTGAACCTACTGAGCTATATGTATTTTTAATCTCATAATCTAAATCAAAGAAAGCCTTTGAAGATTTATAACAATTGTTGACTAAGTCTTGAGATAAACCATGTTCAGTAATTGAAAAAAATCCATGATTGGACAATGCATCCTTAAGTAATTTAATTGAGTGAGAGTCACCCTTTTCAATTTCTTTGAAAGATAGTTCAGGTATTAAATTGCTCATAATAAAAAAGGCGGTGTAAAACCGCCTTTAAATTATATAGAAGTATGATTAGAATTTATACTGAATTCCTAATGATGCTCTCCATAAACTTTGAGTTGTAGATCTGTCTATATTGAAAGGATCATCAAAGCTATATCTAAAAGCATTTCTACTATAGTCATATCTCTCACCATCTACAATTCTAAGATCCAATACAGGAACTCTACCTGAATAATATCCATACTTAATAATACCTTTATCATCATCAATAAAGTTTAATAAGTTTTCTAATGCGAGAGTGATGACAAAAGCATCTCCTTCTCTAAATCCAGGAAGCTCTTGGACCACATTGAAATCTAAAGATGTTTGCCATGGAAAATTACCTGCATCTCTTGGAGCAATTTTACCAGCATAATCTTCAAGACCCCATACGTTATATAAGAAATCCAAAACTTCTGATTCTCTTTGAAGGGCGTCAGCAGAACCTTCAGCACCACACTTATATGAGTAACATATTAGTGGATCATTAGTTGTTGGTATGTATAAAAGAGATGAACTATCATCATTTAAGTTAAATTCATAACCAAATGCTTTAGATCTGTAATCTCCTGGCCAACTGGTATATGTATCAAATGTTGGATACTTAACATTTCCAGATTCTTTAGAATAAACCAAACTAAATGTGGTTGGTGCATTCCCTCCAAAGAAATAATGTTTTGAAGTTAATGTAATTAAGAAGCTGTGTTCTGTTTCGTATGTTGATCTATTTTTCATTCTGTTATTAAAATCAACCGCACCAGTTTTACCAAAGTTTGAATTTGATGTCGAAGAAGTCATATCACTTCTGTTTTGGTGATCTTGTGCAGTGTATGCCCAGGTTAAAAGAGTATCTCCATCTCTAAATCCTTTAGTAAGACTTGCTGAGAAAACTTCTCTATCACCACAACAAACATTGTAAAGACCGGCATGATAACCATATTTACCAGTTTGGTTATAAATTGGTCTTCCATCAGGTGCTTTCTCAGTTGGCACAGTTGGTTCGTCACCTACCATTGGGTAACCAGTATCAATTATTCTGTATAAAGCTTCCTCTTCTTCAGACTTTAATAATGTTAATGTCATATCAATATCATAAGGAAGAATTCTGTTATAAGTTATATTAAGAATTGTTGATTTTGGCCACTCGAAACTTGGGGCGATAAAATCAACCTTACCAGATACATTGGCTGGATCAGAAATTGAGGCTATTACACAATCTGGTTTTGTATTAGAACCAGAAAAAGTATAGTCGCTATATAGACCTGTGGTTGGACAGTTACCATAACTACTTAAGTAATTTGCAGTAAGTGTTCCGGTGTTAGTATAAGCATTAGATATCCAAACATTTGGTAATTTTGCAGAATATGTACCATATGTAATATTTAAATCACTCATGTCATCTAAAACAAT
>Ga0115011_10002393_pt1 | contig 13063 bp, 9 predicted proteins | sample TroAtlMetagenome_2_FD_88705 | JGI IMG/M metagenome (GOLD analysis project Ga0115011, IMG submission 88705) | Marine eukaryotic phytoplankton communities from Atlantic Ocean - Tropical Atlantic ANT8 Metagenome | ecosystem: Environmental > Aquatic > Marine > Oceanic | place: Tropical Atlantic... | reverse complement strand
TAGGAGCAACAAACATCATTTTTTTATCTAATTCATTTTTTATAATATCTAGGAGAGTTGTTTTACCAGTTCCTGCTGCTCCTGTTAAATAAATAAACTCCTGTTCATCTCCTTCAAGCAGTTCAATCACTTGATCTTTTATAGAATCGAAACTATCCAATTTTTGACTTTGACTATCCAAGTAGTGATCCTTTTTAGATTAAAAAATATAAAAGATAGTATAGAGATATAAAAATGTATTCCTAGGCCTGAATACAAGAATCAACTCATCAAAATAAATTAATGAGTTGATTAAGGATTGGATTAAATTAAGATGCTTCTGATAATAAATTTCTGAACTCGTAACTGTCATACAAGTCAGGCGATCTACATGAAGCAACTTCATCAAAACTTGCTTGCATGTCTCCACCATTCTCAGCAAAGTTAGCATTCCCAGCATCTAAGCCGTCAAAGCTCTGATGAAAATTTAACCATAAAAAATCAAACATGGCATCTTCATCTAAAGCTTCATAAATACCGTAAAAGTATGCTTCTGCAGTTCCATTTTCAGCAACCCAATCATTGTATTTTTCTGCAACAGCCATTAAGTCTTCACTTGTTTTGCCATCATTTAAATTGCATGGATATGTTTCAGTTGCAAAATAACTAAAATCAAAATCAGGAGACTCTGCTCCAGGTGTTTTGAATGTCCAGGAAGATACTAAAGAATTATCACATGCTAATACCGCATCACTTTTATTATCCCAAGCTTGAGCAGTATCATCTGCCATCCATGCTTCCCATGCAACATCAGCTGCCTCTTTAGACGGCCACTGAAGTTCCCACCAGCCATTATCTTGCCCATTACTATCTCCTTTTGGTGCATAACCTCCAGCCCAAACTAAATCATCTGACATCACTTCTAAAGCATTCCATTCAACAATCATTTGTCTCATATTTTCTGATGAGTAATCTGGCCCAGGAGTGCAAGGCACGAACTGATTATAAAAAGAAACATCTGTTTCAGCTTCAACTTGTTCCATTGAGTCATTTGAGCAAGCGGTTACAAATAAAATCGCTGTAAGAGCAAATATCGATGAGTATTTAAATTTATTCATTTTTCTCTCCGTATATTAAATTTAGATTTAAGTTATAAATATAACAAATAAAATAGATCTTAAGAGATTTATTATGATTATTTTTTTAACATAAATTATGTGGCGGAGAGTGAGGGATTCGAACCCTCGATACAGTTACCCATATACCTCCTTAGCAGGGAGGCGCTTTCGACCACTCAGCCAACTCTCCGAAATTGATGAAAGATTATAACTCTTTGAAGAAAAAAAATACCTAATTATCTATTGAATTCTATTTGCATTCCTAGAGGAATATCCTGATTAACTTGACCATCTTGAAAAGCTATATGACCATTGCAAATCGTCATATATATTGAAGATTTAAATGTTTTTCCAGAAAAAGGTGACCAGCCACATTTATATAAAATATTTTCTTCTGATACTGCGTATTCTTTATCAATATCTAACGCCACCAAATCTGCATAGTATCCTTCCCTAATAAAACCTCTATCTTTAATTTGAAACCTTTCAGCAACATTGTGACTAGTTTTCTTGGTAATGGTTTCAAGACTTATGATACCTTGATGATAAAAATCCATAAGAATTTGCAGACCATGTTGCACCAAAGGCAATCCAGCAGGTGCATCTTGGTATTTCATCATTTTTTCATCCCAGGTATGAGGGGCATGATCAGTAGCAATAATATCAATTTTATCATCATGAAGAGCTTTAATAAGAGCCAATCTATCTGACTCTTCCTTAATAGATGGGTTGCATTTAATTTGATTGCCTAGCTCAACATAATGAGAGTCATTAAAATACATATGATGAACACATACTTCAGCAGTTATTTTCTTTCCTATAACATCACCTTTGGTAAATAAGTCCATTTCTTTTTCTGTAGTTAAATGAAATACATGAAGATCAGAATCATATTTTTTAGCTAAATTAACTGCTAAGGAGCTTGATAAATAACAACTTTCAACATCTCTTATTAAGTGATGATGTTGTGCTGATAGATCATTTCCATGCTTTTCGAAAAATAATTGTTCATTATCTTTAACTCTTTGCGGATCCTCGCAATGCGTTACAACAATGAGAGGTGAATAATGAAATATATCATCTAGCGCATCAATACTATCAACCAACATCTCACCAGTAGAAGCGCCCATAAAAACTTTTAAGGCTGCTGCTTGATTGATATCAACTTTTTTTATTTCTTCAATATTTGTATTGCTTGCTCCAAGATGAAAAGAGTAATTTGAAAGTGATTTGGTGCTAGCTAATTCAAATTTTTTAGTCAAATTTTCATTAGTGGTGGTTGTGGGATTAACATTGGGCATTTCAAAATAACTAGTAACGCCTCCAGCAAGCCCAGCTCTAGATTCAGTTGCAATATCACCCTTATGTGTTAATCCTGGCTCTCTAAAATGCACCTGATCATCTATTAAGCCTGGTAACAAATATCTACCATTTAAATCGACTTCTTTTTTTGACTCTGCATCAATTGAAGAGTTAATTAATGCAATTCTATTATCTTTTATTGCTATATCAGAGACATTGATAGAGCCCTCGTTAACAATAGTGGCATTTTTTAAAATCAGGTCGTACATTATTTATCTAAATCAAAAGCTTTATGAAGTGTCCTTACTGCTAATTCTATATATTTTTCATCTATAACTAAAGTAAGCTTAATTTCTGATGTGCTTATTATTTGGATATTTATATTTTCTTTAGCTAAAGCTTTAAATGCTTTACTAGCAATACCAGCATTAGACCTAATGCCAGCTCCGACAATAGAAACCTTGGCAATATTATTATCGACCACTAAATCTTCAAACTCTATATCTGTCCTTTCATCTTCAAGGATTTTTTTGACCTCTTCTTCATCTTCAGAATCTACAGTAAAAGTAAAATCAGTTTTCCCATTAACACTTATATTCTGAACAATAACGTCTACTCCAATTTCTTTTTCATTGACTGGATTTAGAATTTCATATGCGATACCAGGTTTATCTGAAACACTGTGAAGCGTAAACTTGGTCAAATCTTTTTGAAATGCTATGCCTGAAATTAATGCATTTTCCATATTCTCCTCCTTAAGAGATATAAGAGTACCTTCCCCTTCTTCAAAACTTGAAAGAACTCTAATAGGAACATTATATTTATTTGCAAATTCTACTGCACGAATTTGGACTACTTTTGCTCCTTGGCCAGCCATTTCTAGCATTTCTTCCATAGTAATAGATTTAAGTTTTTTAGCCTCAGGCACTATTCTTGGATCTGTAGTATAAACCCCATCAACATCAGTATAAATATCGCACCTAGATGCTTTAATTTGAGCTGCTATAGCAACAGCAGTGGTATCAGAACCACCTCTTCCTAATGTTGTAATATCACCTGACTCTGTAATGCCTTGAAAACCAGTAATGATTGGCACTATTCCTTCTGCCAATGAAGCTAAAATTTTATCTCCATCTATATCAATTATCTTAGCCTTAGAGTGTTGATTTGTAGTTTTCATTGATATCTGACTTGCTGAAAAAGATTTAGCTTTTATCCCAATAGAGCTTAAAGCCATTGCCAAAAGAGAGGCGCTTACTTTTTCGCCTGTAGAAATTAATGCATCAAACTCTCTAGTATCAGGATTATCACCAAAAGTCTTGGCTAAACCAATTAATCTATTAGTCTCTCCACTCATTGCAGAAACAACCACAACCACTCTTTCTTTATCGTTAGCTTGTTTAATAATCTCAGCGACAGCAGATATTCTCTCATCAGAGCCAACAGAAGTTCCGCCAAATTTTTGAACTATGATATCTGACATAAAATTTATGTTATTTTGCGAGGGATTTTACGATATCTGGAATAGAAGTCACGAATTCTTTAAGATTATTTGTCTCGCCAGCACCTTGAGCAAAGTCATCACGACCTCCTCCCTTGCCGCCAAGTGAATCAGATAATGATTTAATAATAGCATCTGCTGAAATTGAAGAAGTTATATTGTTTGTAACTCCGCAAACCAGAGCTACTTTTGAGTCTATTGCGTTTAAGACAACTACAACACCATCTTTCAAGCTAGATTTCTTTTGATCAGCTATACCTCTTAACATTTTATTATCATCGACTGAAACATGTTCTACCACTAGACTCCAGCCGTTAAAATCCATCGATTCAGATGAAATAACCTCCACTGAAGAGCTTGCTGGCTTGCCTTTTTTTAATTTCTTATTTTCTTCAAGCAAATTTTTAATTTTTTCTTCTAATAAATCTATTGGTGAATTTAGTAGTTGTTGGATAGAATCGTTAACATTTCTAACTTCTTCAAGATGCTTCATAGCCTCTTTGCCAGCAAGCGCTTCAACCCTTCTAACTCCAGATGCAACACTAGACTGATTTGTAATAATAAATAAGCCCATATCTCCTGTTCTATCTACATGTGTTCCGCCACAAAGCTCAACAGAAAAAGATTTTTCTCCCATACTTAAAACTCTAACTTCATCATCATATTTCTCACCAAATAAAGCCTGAGCACCTGATTTTATAGCCTTATCAAGCTCCATTATTTCAGTAGTTACCTCTAGATTATTTAACATTTCTCTATTAACTATATCTTCAATAGAAGCAATCTCTTCTTTTGAAAGAGGTTGAGAATGAGAAAAATCGAATCTAAGTTTATGCTCATCAACCAAGGAGCCTTTTTGTTGAACATGATCACCGAGAACCTCTTTTAATGCTGCATGCATTAAATGTGTAGCTGAATGATGGATTGCGGTTGCCTTCCTTTTATCTTTTTTAACACTCATATCAATAACATCGCTTTTTTCTAGTGTGCCTTTTTGTAAAACAGCTCTATGAATATAAACTTTTCCTTGTTTTTTACAATCTATGATATCACCACTAGAATTTTTAGATACAAAGGTTCCTCTATCACCAACTTGACCACCTGCTTCAGCATAAAAAGGTGTCTTGTCTGTAGCAAAAAATATTTCATCCTTATTTGAAGCTTTGTCAATAGAATCTAATCCACTCCATAAAGCAATAACTTTTCCCTTGGCTTCTAGCTCTTTATACCCAAGAAAATTAGTCTCTTGTATACCAGATGCAGCTGGAAGTTTTGCTGTAAAGCTACTTGCAGCTTTTGAAGCTTTCTTTTGCTGAGCCATACATTTATCAAAACCTTTCTGATCAACCAACAAATCTTTTTCTCTAGCTATGTCTGCAGTTAAATCAAACGGGAATCCAAAGGTATCATGAAGTTTAAAAATAACTTCTCCGGGGATAGTCTTATTTTTTAAACCTTGAATAGACTCCTCTAGTATAAGAATTCCTTTCTCTAAGGTCTCAAAAAACTTTACTTCTTCAGCGAAAATTGTTTTTGAAATAAGATCTTCTTTTTCTTTTAAAACAGGATAAGCATTAGCCATCAGAGAAGATAAGGTTCCTACCAGTTTATAAAGAAATGGCTTAGTGGCTCCCATTTTATAACCATGCCTTATAGCTCTTCGTAAGATTCTTCTTAAAACATAACCTCGGCCTTCATTTTCAGGATTTATGCCATCAGCAATTAAAAAACTTGTTGAGCGAATATGATCTGCTATAACTTTATGTGAGATATTGCCAGAGTCACCTATTAATTCTTCAGAAGCTGTAATTAAATTCTTAAAAAGATCCGTATCATAATTAGAATTAACTCCCTGCATTACTGCAGAAACTCTTTCCAATCCCATTCCTGTATCTACTGATGGCTTTGGTAACTGGGTCATATTGCCGTTACTGTCTCTATCAAACTGCATAAAGACTAAATTCCATATTTCTACAAAACGATCCCCTTCGTCTCCATCTGCCCCGGGCGGAGTTCCTTCTATATGATCACCATGATCATAAAAAATCTCAGAACATGGACCACAAGGCCCTGTATCTCCCATTGACCAAAAATTATCCTCATCACCAAGTCTTGCTATTCTCTCCGGATCTATTCCAACAATGTTTTTCCATATATCTTCTGCTTCATCATCATCTTTATATACAGTTATCCATAATTTATCTTTATCTAGTTTTAAAACATCAGTTACAAATTCCCAAGCAAATGTAATAGCCTCTTCTTTAAAGTAATCACCAAAACTAAAATTTCCTAGCATTTCAAAAAAAGTATGATGTCTTAAAGTGTAGCCAACGTTCTCTAAATCATTATGTTTGCCACCGGCTCTTATGCATCTTTGGGATGTTGTGGCCCTTACATATTTTCTTTCCTCAGTACCAAGAAAAACATCCTTAAATTGAACCATCCCTGCATTAGTAAAAAGTAATGTTTCATCATTAGCAGGAATCAATGAGCTTGAATCAACAATAGTATGATCTTTAGATTTAAAGAAATCTAAAAATGCTTGTCTTAACTCTTTGGTGTCCATATTCTGAATAACTTATTTTAAATCTTTATATTTTTTATAGTTCTCAATATAGTGATGTGCATTCAAGGAAGGAATTTTCTGCTCCTCCTCTGTCAGCTGTTTCTTAACCTTTCCTGGTATACCTAGAACCATTGATCCATCAGGAACTATCATATTCTCAGTTATAAGAGCTTTAGCTCCGATAATACAATTTTTTCCTATCTTAGCTCCGTTTAAAATCACTGACCCTATGCCAATTAATGATCCATCACCAATTTCACAACCATGCAACATAACCATATGGCCAACGGTAACAAATTTTCCTACAGTACATTTGTATCCAGGGTCTGTATGAATAACACTACCGTCTTGGATATTAGAGCCTTCTCCAATAGTAATTGGTTCATTATCGCCTCTCAAAGTGCAGTTAAACCAAACGCTTGCGTCTTTAGCTAAATGCACTGCGCCGATTACATTTGCATCAGGTGCAATCCAATAATCATCGTTATCAGTGGTTAATTTTTTATTACCAAAATCTGTAATCATTTTTTTTCTCTTATTATTCCTATATTGGTCCCAAAGCATATATTTAATAGATCTGCAGTAAACATTGCTGTAAGTCCGAATATCTTTTGACTATTATAATACCAAGTAGGTATTTCAAGCTTTATATTGTCTCTTTCTATTTTTTGAGTAGTCAAATTATCAGGATTTAAGAAAAAATTAATAGGCACCTCAAAAATCTCTCCTATTTCTTCATTGGGCCTTAAGTTAGGTTTTTTATTAATCAATCCTACATAAGGGTTTACTTCAATATTGTGCAAAGATACCAAATGATTCAATTGACCTATTCTTTCAACCATTAAGGGATCTAAATTAATTTCTTCATGAGATTCTCTTAGAGCGGTTTGATAAAGGTCCTTGTCCTCTTTTTCTTTCATACCGCCTGGGAAACTTACTTCGCCAGAATGCGTTGAAACTGTGGACGATCTTTGGGTATATATGATGGCTGGTGATTCTTCGTATTGATCATAATTTAAAATACCAATCAAAACTCCTGCTTTTTTTAAATTAGTAGTGTCGCTAGGATTTAGTTTTGCAAGTTTTTGCTTTATGCTATCGATCATATTGGTAAGTTTAACTTTTTAAACAAACTTAATCTTTTATTTAGGTACAAAATTGAAATACTGTTCAGATTGCGGAAGCTCTAATTTAGAATTTAAAATTCCAGAAGACGATAATTTAAAGCGTCATATTTGTAGCGAGTGCGGCACAATCCATTACTCAAACCCCAATATGGTTGTTGGTGCTTTATGTGTTAGAGATAACAAAGTACTTATGGCTAAAAGAAATATTCATCCAAGAAAAGGTTTTTGGACCCTCCCTGCGGGCTTTATGGAAAATGCTGAAACGGTTCAAAAAGGTGCATTAAGAGAAACAAAAGAAGAAACCGGATCAGATGCAAAAATTAATATGCCATACACTATGTTTAGCCTTCCTCATATCAATCAAATACATTTCTTTTTTCTTGCAGATTTGTTAGATGATAATTTTGGTCCTACTACCGAAAGTATTGAAGTTAAATTATTTGATGAAGCTGATATTCCTTGGGATGAATTAGCTTTTCCAACCGTTAAAAAAACACTTGAATACTATTTCAGAGATAAAAAAGAAAATAAATTTAATTTTCGAGAAGAAGATATTACCATTTGGTAATTAAGAATTTTCACTAAATAATTTAGCATTAATAAATATCTGCATCCAAGGAGAAAATTCTTTCCAATGATCAGGCTTCCACGAAAACTGGGCTGCTCTAAACACTCTTTCAGGATGAGGCATCATAATAGTTACTCTCCCTTTAGCTGCAGTTATGCCAGTAATTCCATTAATAGAACCATTAGGATTTAAAGGATATTGTTCTGTAGGATTTCCAATTGCATTAATGAATTTCATAGCAATCTGATTAGAGGCATTTAAAGATTCTATCTGATCTTCCTTTTCAAATAATGCTCTACCTTCTCCATGAGCTGACGCTATTGGAACTTGCCAACCATCCATATTATTTAAAACAACAGAATCACTTTTATTAATTTCAACTTGTACTAATCTTGCCTCAAATTGATCTGAATGATTTTTTACAAACTTAGGCCAATTGTCAGCATCTGGAATTATATCTTTAAGATTCGAGAGCATTTGACAGCCGTTGCATACACCTAGTGTAAAAGTTGATTCATTGTTAAAGAATTCTTGAAATTTATCTTTAATATTTTGATTATGAAGGACTGTTTTTGACCAACCACCTCCAGCACCCAATACATCGCCGTATGAGAAACCTCCGCAGACAGCCATGCCATTAAAATCATTAATATCTTTGGTTCCGTCTAAAAGATCTTGCATATGTACATCAATAGCATCAAATCCTGCTAAATGAAAAGCAGCCGCCATTTCCATTTGCCCATTAACTCCTTGCTCTCGGAGAATAGCAACTTTAGGTTTGGTTGATTTAATATTAATATCTTTGATTGCGCTTTCTTTAAATGACTCAGTAGCAAATAATCCTGTGTAGCCATCTGTTAATAAGCTGATTTCTGAATCTGCAGATTCTTTGTTGTCCCTTATACTTTGAATAGAATAAGATGTGTCTCGCCATATAGATTCCAAAACACTAATTTCTTTAGAATAAATTAAATTATTTTGAAAAGAAATATTTAGGGATTGATTAGAGTTTAATGTGCCAAGATTAAAAGTCTTTAAACCTTCTTTAGAATATTTCTTAACAACATCTAATGCTTTTGATTCTTCAGCTTGGATAATCAGGCCTATTTCCTCATTAAATAAAACCTTATTAATTAAATCAGGGCTTTCTACCAATGAATCTAAATTAATATCTAGGCCGCTTTTAGCTGTAAAGCCTAGTTCGCATAAACTTGTTATAAGTCCTCCATCAGAAATATCATGCAGTGCTGTAATTGAGCCATCTTCAATTAAAGATTGAGTAATATTAAACATTTTTATGAAAGCTTCTGAATCATCTACATCTGGTGTGACTCTAATATTTTCTTGATGAACTTCAGAAAAAATTGAACCGCCTAAACGCATTTCATTGTTCATTCTTACTAAAATTAGCTGTGAATCAATATCCTTATTTAGAAAAGTGGTGACTGCATTTCTCACGTCATCAACTGGTGACATGGCTGTAATAACACCTGACAGAGGGCTTTTTACAGTATATTGATCATCTCCTTGATCCCATTTTGTTCGCATCGATAAAGAGTCTTTGCCAACTGGTATTGATATCTCTAATTCAGTGGCAAATTTGGATAATGCCTCTACTCCTTTTCGAAGAGCTAAATCTTCTATATTTTCTCCAGAGGCAGACATCCAATTTGCTGATACTTGAATATGATCCATACCTTTAATTGGAACTGAGACCATATTTGTTAGAGATTCGGCCATAGCCATTCTCATAGAAGCGGCAGGATTGTTAATTGCTAAGGTGGGTTTTTCTCCAATGGTCACTACTTCGCCACTGTAACCAGTAAATGATCTTAGGCTCATAGAAAAATTTGATGTTGGAACTTGCCATGGGCCAACAAATTGATCTCTTGCTGTCATTCCTCCAACTGTTCTATCGCCTATGGTTATTAAAAATGATTTACAGGCAACTGTGGGATGTTGTAATACTAAATGTAGAGATTTTTCTAATTCATAATCTTTTAATTCTTCTTCTGATGATAAATCCTCAGATTCAGAATTAACCTCCATATTGCTAATAGGCAATTCACCAAAAAGCATGGATAAAGGAACATCTACTGGGTATGTGTCTGTTGAAAAATCATACAACTTTACGTATTTTTCTTCGGTTGTATATCCAACAAGTGCATATGGACATCTCTCTCTTTCACAAATCTCAACAAATGAATCTTTATTATCAGGGTGAATAGCTAGGACGTATCTTTCTTGTGATTCATTTGACCATATTTCCATCGGGGACATAGATTCATCAGATGAAGGTATTGATTCAAGATTGATAAGTACTCCTAAGTCAGAATCTTTTGCTAGTTCAGGTATAGCATTTGATAAGCCTCCTGCACCAACATCGTGAATAAATTCTATATAGCTATTATCCATTGATGAGCAGACGTTGATAACTTCTTGGCACCTTCTTTCCATTTCTGCGTTATCTCTTTGGACTGAAGCAAAATCTAAATCTTCATCACTATCACCAGAGGATACCGATGAGGCTGCACCTCCTCCAAGCCCAATTAGCATAGCTGGCCCGCCCAGGACTACTACTATATAACCCTCTTCAATTTCTAATTTAAAATTATTTTTATCTCTTATTTCGCCTATACCACCGGCTAACATAATAGGCTTGTGGTAACCGTATGCGGTCTTAGTATTATTAAAAGAAGTCTCAAATGATCTAAAGTAACCTAAGGTACAAGGTCTTCCAAATTCATTATTAAATGCAGCTGCTCCTATTGGAGCTTCAACCATGATATCTAAAGGAGAAGCTATTCTTTCTGGCATATGCTGATCATCTTCCCAGCCCCTTACTTTATTTGGGATTCTAAGATTAGAAACGTTATAGCCTACTACACCAATTTTTGGTCTAGCTCCTCTCCCAGTTGCTCCTTCATCTCTAATTTCTCCACCAGAACCTGTTGCAGCGCCAGGGTATGGTGATATTGCTGTTGGATGATTGTGTGTTTCAACTTTTATGGTTGAATTTAATAGTTCTTTTTTAAATGAGTAAAGATGGTCTTTATCTTGATGTAGTCTTTCAACTTCCTCGCCTTTAGTAACAGCTGCATTGTCTTTATAAGCAGAGATAATTCCATTGGGTGAGTTTTTACTAGTAACTTTAATTAAGTTGAATAGTGAGTCCTTTTCTTTATTACCATCTACAATCCAATCGGCATTAAAAATTTTGTGACGACAGTGTTCTGAGTTAGCTTGAGCAAACATCATTAATTCTGCGTCGGTGGGATTCCTTTTTTCATTTGAATAAAAATCATATAAATAATCTATTTCATCTGTGCTCATTGCGAAACCAAAATCATTATTAGCATTTATTAGAGAATCTATTCCGCCTGAAAGAATATCAATTTCATTAACTAGTCTTTTTTTATTAGGGGTTAGTATCGACGAGCACTCATCAAAAGAATGATAAATGTCCTGAGTCATCCTATCAAAGAGCATAGATAGATCTAAGTTGCTTATCTCTTGATTAAATCCTTCTATAGAAAAACCAAAAAATCTTTCTACTCTTTCAACCCCCTTAATACCGACATTCTTGAAAATATCTTCTGTTTTAGATGACCAAGGCGTTATAGTTCCTGCTCTTGGACCAACAATAAATGAAAATTTATACAAATCATTGCTGCTTTTAAGAATTTGAGAAATATTTTCTAATTGATCTGTTAGGTCTGAACTACTGGCTACTAAATATATTTCAAAACTTGAAAGAGACACGTCCAAAGCATTAGTTTTGTTAAAAGCATGATTAAGTTGGTCCAATTTGGAGATAGAAAAACTTTCTTTGCCTTGAAGTATTAAGCAACTAGTCTTTGACACTTGTTCCAGTCTGAAATAATGTATGGAGTAATTATAGTGTTCTTTTGAATTAAAAAAATATAAATGCGAAATTTCTTTCAACATTTTTTTCTTTTTACAACGGTCATAATCTTATCCGCATGCTCTAAATTAGAAGATAAAAATCCTTTTGTAGATAAATGCTCTCAAGCAGAAAAAGCTGCACAACAAATATTGATATTAAATAATTTTGAAAAAAATAAATTTAAGGATCTTTTAGACTCTAGATTTTTTCAATTTAAGGATCTTTTTGTTGAAGCTGAAAATCTGACTGATATTGAGTGGGAATTTTTGGCAGCTATTTCATTTCAAGAATCTCAATGGGATCCAAAAGCTCAATCTAATATGGGTGTTCGCGGCATGATGATGCTCACAAGAGATACAGCAAAAAGTTTAGGAATATCTAATAGAATAGACCCAAAAAATAGCGTAATAGGTGGTGCAACACATTTATCAAATATTCTTAATTCTATCGATTATGGTTTAACTGAATCAGATAAAGTTAATTTTGCTTTAGCTACCTATAATTTAGGTGCTACCAATGTGAATAATGCGATTGCTAAGAGCAATATAGCTCCAGACCTTCTGAGGTGGGACGACTTAAAGAAAGAGCTTCTAATTATTGATGGAGATGATTTGTATTTTAAAACGCAAAGTGGGTATTCTCGGGGCCAACAAGTAATTGATTATGTCGAAAGAATTAATGAGTATTATATTTTAATGAATATATATTCTTGTAAGGGTCTTACAAATCAATTAACTGCCGCTTCAGGAACTTAATTTTATCTCGACATAAGGCAGCCTTTTCAAATTCCATATCTTTAGCAAAAATATACATTTGTTCTTCGAGTTTATTTACCGACTCAGTAAGATTTTCAACGGTGTCATCTTTGATCTTGAAAGGTAAATCTTTTTGAAGATCTTTTGGCTTTTTCTTAGTTTTGCCTTTTATACTTCTTGCACCCTCCATAATATCTTTAACATCTTTGGTAATAGAGGTTGGGGTTATATTGTTTTCTT
>Ga0115011_10002390_pt1 | contig 13065 bp, 10 predicted proteins | sample TroAtlMetagenome_2_FD_88705 | JGI IMG/M metagenome (GOLD analysis project Ga0115011, IMG submission 88705) | Marine eukaryotic phytoplankton communities from Atlantic Ocean - Tropical Atlantic ANT8 Metagenome | ecosystem: Environmental > Aquatic > Marine > Oceanic | place: Tropical Atlantic... | reverse complement strand
TCGGCGGCTCAATGTTTACGGGAGATCGTTTTTGTGCTGCATGATGGTGCGGAGTTGAGCAACCCAAAGTCAGTAGTGAAAAAGCGAATAAGGCCAAAATTAATTTCATAACTTTAAATGGAGGCCAGACACTAAGGTTTTGCTCAAACTCAATCAATCCCGATTTGCTAGCCAAGTGCTGTCTCGAGTGATTCGGGCTTGTTTCTTGGTGGGGGTGCGGGTAGTGAGTGGCGCGGTCGCAAACCAAGCTCTTGGTTTGCCAAAGTGGTAATTATGCAACTCGACGAGAATCAAAAAAAGACAGTCGCCGGCTGGATTGAGGAAGGTCTTGATCTGTCCGCCATCCAGTCACGCTTGGAATCCGAGATGGACATTCCCATGACCTATATGGATGTGCGTTTCCTCGTGGGCGACCTCGAGTTGGTGCCCAAGGACGAGGAGGAACCGGAGGAGGAACTCAAACCAGAGGAGGAGCCGGCCCCGGCGGATGGCCCGACACCGGACAACCCCATGGGCGAGGCTCCGTTGCCGACTGATGACGTTGGTGCTGGTGGAGGGGAGGTTTCCGTGACGGTGTCACCCGTGACCCAGGCGGGCATGATGGCAAGCGGCTCGGTGACTTTCTCCGATGGGATCAAATGCGAATGGCACGTGGACCAATACGGCCGCCCGTCTCTGGTTCCGCAACAGGATGGCTACCAGCCGCCGCAGGACGACATGCCCAAGTTCGGCCAAAAACTGCAACAGGAACTGCGCGGTGGTTATTAGTCTCCAAGCGCTGCCCCCATCTTTTCGCAGGTAAAGCCGGAAAAGTTGTGGCCGAATAGGAAAGTCAGCACCGCCTTCAGGTTATTTCTTGGCCTTCTTTTTTGATTTTTTTTTGCCCTTTTCGACCTTCTTTTTCGCCTTCTTCTTTTTATTCTTTTTCTTGGCGATGAGTTTCTCGAGCTTGGGCCAGTTGTCTTCGGAGGTGATGTAGCCGACGCATTTTTTGGCGCCGCACTTGCACTCGTGATCCTCGTAGTCATCGAGGTCGAAGCCGTAATTAAAGCTCAACTCCTCTCCCTCCTTGATCTTGCGGGTGGAGATGAGCCATATGCGGTTCTTGATGACGTTGGGCTCGCAGTTGGGCTCGCAGGAGTGGTTGATGAACCGCGCGGGATTTCCTGAGATATTGCCGTCGATATCGTAGCGTTTGTTCAACTCGAAGATGTACACTGCGCCGTCAGTCTGGCTGCCCAGGTTTTTCTCGATCAGCGCGACGCTGCGGCGTTCCGATTCCTTCTTGGTGATTTTTTCGCCGACGTACTCGATGACTTTTTTGCCCTTGGACACCTTGATTCTGGCGAACACGCCGGTGCCGTGGATCTCCGACTCGCGGACCTCGATATATTTGCTGGTGATTGGCTCTCTGCCCATGCGGGCACGGAGTGTAGGGACGCGCTGTCCGAAGGCGAAGTTTTTTGTTTCAAAAATTAAACGACTCGGCCGAGCATGCGATCGAGCGAGTCGGAGGTCTGGTAAACCAGCGCCTCAGGATAGTGTGGGTAGGGGTGGAAATACTCGAAGGTCAGGTAGCCGTCATACCCCGTCTCGTCGAATGCCTCGATGACGGCCGGCCAGTTGGTCGTCCCGTCGAGCAATGGCCGGAACGATTCAAGCGAGTGATCTGTTCCCTTCTTGGAGAATTCCTTGAAGTGCACGTTGCGGATACGCCGTCCAAGAATGCGAATCCAGTGCTCCGGAAACTGGAATAGCATAATGTTGCCAGTGTCGAAATGCACCTGAACATATTCACTGCCAAACCCGTCGACGAACCGGATCATCTCCTCCGGCGAGAGCAGGTAGCCGTTGAAGAAAATGTTCTCCATGTTCAGGTGAACCTTCAGTTTCTCGGCCCTGGGCAGCAGTTTCCCGATAGCGGCCCTGGCGCGCTGGTCGCAGACGTCGTTTGGTGTTGGATCGTGATCCTCTCGCCAAGGCATGTGCACCGCGCCGGGCACCACGAGCAGATTTTCCGTACCCAGATGGTGGGCAGCCTCGGTCATCAACCCTGCTAGTTCCATCCCGCGCGCTCGCTCGGCGGGATCGTTGCTCGTCAGCGGGTATGGCCAAAACAAAAACGAGCACAACCCGCTGATTGCGATGCCTATGTCGTCGGCCATCTTCCGGATTTTCCGGTAATCGTTCGGGCCGTGCTTGGGCGACAGGTCGTTTTCAAGGTCGTAGTTAAGCTCGATGCCGTCGAATCCTGCGTCCTTGGCCAACTGTAGGCACTCGCGCAGGTTCATACGATCCGGATACGGGAACGCCCATTGGTTGATCGACTTTTTCATGCCGTATCGCTTGGGCGAGGCTTTCCGTGAGTCCTTCGCAGGCTGGGCGGCGGCAGAGGTCGTTCCGGCGGCAGCCAGGCCACCGACACCCATGGCCAACTTGAAGGCGGAGCGACGGGACAATTCGTTGCCGGCCGGAGCGGGCTTGCCCCACGGGGCGGTCAGTTTCGGGGGCGGGTCGTTTTGCGATGGCATGGAGCTGAATTGTGTTCGGGGTTACGGAACAATATTCTCCAACGCCGTTCGCCTGGAAGCAAGGGTAATCACACATCCCCAGCCGCTTGGTCTAGTCTGGCAAATCGGTGTACGGTCAGAGCGCCTTGTGCGGTGCGTTGCAACAGGAGGTTCCCAAGACTGTGGCGTTGCCGCCGGCTTGCAGGAATTGTCGCCGGTTGAGTTCCATCATTCTTCTGGCTTGGGGCGGGACGGTCGGCGTGGTCGGCGTGGTCGTTGGCTTGGTTTATTTTCTGAGTCGCCGCTGGGGATTTGACTGCGCTGGAGGCGTGAGCTTCGCGGGGAGTCGTCATCCAGCTTGGCCACCGACTCGGGTGCAGAAGATTTCCTTGGGGGGCGGCTACCACCCCGGCCTCTGCTACGATCATTGCTGCGGTCATTGCCGCGTCCGGAGAGCGATGTGACGAACGCGCCGCAGCCGCTGATGATGCCCCACGGCAAAATGACGAACCAACCGGCGAACGGCAGCAGATAACAGAAGTTGAGTACCCAGCCGCCACGCCAGACACGCCTCCAGTTCTGACTCTGGTCGCCCGGCACGGGGAGGCCGAGACCGATCAACTGGCACAGACCGGCCGAGCCGATGGCTCCGAGCATCAGTGGCACGACACCGATCACTAAGCCAATGCCGTTGGAGATGTTGAAGGTATCGCCATCTTTTTGGTCCAGCCAGACGAGGCTTTGGCCCAGCCAGACGAAGCCGATAAGGAATGTTGGCACAATGACGGCCAAGCCGATCAACGTGGTGCGGATGGGGGTTTTGTAGCGGTCTCTCGCCTGGCCAACCATGCGCGGAAAAAGTGCCGTTCCAAAAAGCCAATAGGCCTGAAAAACAAGCATCACGCCAAGAATTACCAGAAAGACTGTCAGTACGGTAGCAATAGTCATCGCGGGGGGAAGCTACACGAACTGATTGAAAATGTTACCAAAAAAATCAATTCAGAACCGGCTCGGCCTCGGCGGCGACGCATTGGTCGAAAAGTTCAGCCAAGCGCCAAGTCGTTGTGCCGGCGTTACCAGCGCCGATCGGCCGGCCATCGACATGCGTGACCGGCGCGAGTTCGCCCATCGTGCCGGTGCAGAAAAGCTCGTCAGCGCGGTACACCTCGGTGAGGGAGATGTCGCGCACCTCGTGCGGGATGTCGTTGTCGAGGCAGAGGCCCAGGACGACTTCGCGGGTGATGCCTTCCGGACAGGCGACGAGGCGACTCGTCGTCACGGTTCCGTTCTCGACGATGAATAGGTGCGTGGCGTTCGTCTCGGCGACAAAGCCGCGTGAGTCGAGCATCAGCGCGTCGTCGGCTCCGGCGTGGTTGGCCTCAATTTTGGCGAGGATGGACTGGATCAAATTGCAGTGGTGAATCTTCGGATCGAGCACGTCGGGCGATGGGCGGCGGACACTCGAAGTGATGAGGTTCAGGCCGGTTTTGTCGTACACGGGCGACTTGTGTTCGGCGAGTACGATCAGCGTCGGGCCGGCGGTGTTGAGGCGCGGGTCCATGCCGGATGTGAGCTTGACGCCGCGCGTCAGCGTGAGCCGGATGTGCGCGTTGTCGGTCATGTTGTTTGCCTCGAGGGTGCGCTTGATTTCCTTCGTAATGGCTTCCGCCGACGGAATCTCTGCGAAAGCCAGCGCGAGCGCCGAGCTGCGGAGTCGCTCGAGGTGCTTGGCCAGGCGGAAGATTTTGCCGTCGTAAACGCGCAGCCCCTCCCACACGGCGTCACCGCCCTGCACGGCAGAGTCGAACGGGCTGATGCCGGCCTCGTCGCGGTGCAGCAGTTTGCCGTTGATGTTGATCAGCAGGTCGCGGTTTTTCTCGTTGAATTTTTGAAGCATGATTTTTCAGGCCGTGATGCGGTGCGGATAAAGCTGTTCGTAAATCTCGCTGCATTGCTCGAGCACTTCGGAGAGCGAGTCGGGCACCGATTCGTCCTTCGGCCTATAAGCGCGCCAGCCGGTGCTGGTTTCGACTTCCGGATACCAGTGCTTGGCCCAGATGCCGTCCGACTTGCGGGCACCCTGCGGCCACTCGAGCATGGTATCGGTGAAAGCAACTCCAAGCCGTTCGCACAAAGCGCTCAACATGCCGCGGGGATCGCGCAACACGTCGGTCGAGTCGATCACCGGCGGCACGGTGCCGGTCAACTCGCGAACGTGGTTGAACAGCCCGAGTTGCTGCGGTAGAGCGGTGTCGGCCAGCGTCGGGTTGGGGAGTTTCTTCATCAGCGACGTGAGCATCTCGCGCGGCTCGCGAATGAGGAAACAGTTCGCCACCTGTCCAAGCCAGTCGAGGCCGATGCTCGGCAGCATGTGGTGGCACATCTGTTTTTGATAGAAAATCGTCCTGCCCTCCGGGATCGGGCCGGTGAGCCAAGCGGCGACCTTCTTCCAGTCAGCCTCGTACCGCTCGATGATCTCGGCGGCCATGGCGTGTGGTAGTCTGGTTTCGCGCAGGTAATGCGCGTAAAGCGGCTCGTCGACGACGAAGGTGTCTGGCCGGTTACCCCACGCGCGCATGAGTGCGGTGGAGATGTTGCGCGGCCCGCACCACATAGCCAAGTGGAGCGGTGTTAAATTTGAATCATTCATCAATTGAGAGAAGGTATGAGTGCCAGCCGTTTTTGCAAGCCAAGCGGTCAGTTGGCATCGCGGGCCGCGTCGAGGAGCTTCATCCACGCGCCCATGTAGTAGCCGTGATCCCAGAACGTGCGGCCACTGACAAGGTTGCCATCGATCACGCAGGGTTCATCTACAAACGTGCCGCCGCATACCTCGAGGTCGAACCTGGCCTTGGGCACCGTGGCCATGCGGCGCCCTTTCACACAATCGGCACGTGCGGGAATTTCCACGCCGTGGCACACGCTGGCAATGGGGGCGTTCTTTTCAAAAAAGTAGCGCGTGATACGCAGCAAATCGTCGTCCTCGCGAATGTATTCCGGAGCGCGGCCGCCGCTGAAAAAAATACCAAGATACTCCTCCGGCTTGACGTCCATGAACGCGATCGCTGCCGGCATCGTGTAGCCTTCCCATTCCTTGGTGATCGTCCAGCCCGGTTTGTTTTGGTGCATCACCATTTGATAATCGCGCTTTTCCGGTGCTGCCAGTACCGGCTCGTAGCCACCCTCGATCAGGCGGAAGTACGGATACATCGTGTCCACCGTCTCGGCGGCATCCCCAAAAATTATCAGGACTTTAGGCTTGGATTCTTCACTCATGGTGGACCGCGATATGACCTTTTTTCAAGCGCATTTTCAAGCCAATTGCTCACTCGAAGACGCGGAGGAAAAACAGGAAATTTATTTCACACCTGCGCCTGACTTTATTTTCATGGTTGGGCTAATTTGGATTGAGTTATCGTTCAATCCGGGAGGCTAAATGGGTTAGAGAGCTAAGTTGGGAACCGCTTAAGGAAAAGTATTTGAATGGGTAAAGAGGGGCTGAATTGCGGTGAATATGATGTGAATGAAGGGTTCAACAAGAAAGTCGTGAAAAAAGCGTCATATAAGCTGAAAATCATTTGACGAGGTGGCCGGAGAAGGCTACAAGTTGTGCTCCTTTTTTACTACAACCACAAAATGTAGTGTTTTTTAAGGGTTTTAAGCTGAAAGCACTATTAAGGCGGTTATGACGTCTTATGACTGAAACAGGATTTTAAGCTGAGATAATAACCGATTTTTTAAAAGTTAAATGGAGAAGCGATTTCAGATTGGCAACAGGGGGTTTGTTTTGGATCAAGCCAAGGCGGAGGAGGCGTACGCGGCCAAGCGTATTATCAACGGCCGCCAGACGATGACGTTCAACCTGTTGCCGCTCAAATACCAGTGGGCGTATGAGCTCTATCGCAACATGAAAGCCAACCACTGGGAACCGGAGGACATCCCCATGGCTAAGGACATTGAACAGTGGCGAGGGAACGAATTGAGCGATGTCGAGCGATGGATTATCCGGATGGGGATCGGCTACTTTAGCGCGGCAGAAGGGATCGTAGGCGACAATATTCAGCACGTCATTCGCGAGTTGGTTACTGCACCCGAACTGAAGCTGGTGCTTGGCCGGCACGCGCATGAAGAAAACATCCACGCCGACTCGCTGCTCTACATGATCAGTTCACTCGGTATCAATCCGCACGAGTGCGAGGCGATGTTTGAGGATGTGCCTACGATCTTGCGGAAGAACGAGTTTGTGAGTCGCGTGTCGCGAGAGTTGCGCCGGGACATGGACCTGTCCCAAGCGAAGGAGAAGCAGGCGTTGGCCCGGAATATTTTTGTGTTTGGACAGTGCATGGAGGGGACACAGTTTTACGGGTTGTTCGGTATGATCCTCTCACTTTACAGGCAGAACAAGTTTCCTGGCATCGGGCAGATGTTTCGCTACACGCTGCGTGACGAGTCGAACCACATTGAGTTACTCCGCAACCTCCTGGTGGAACTGATCAGGGAAAATCCCGATGTGTGGACGGACGAGTTCCAACAGGAACTGGTCAACCTGATGAAGGAAGCAGTGCAACTTGAGAAATCGTTCATCAACGACTGCCTGCCGGTGAACGCTGTTGGCTTGAGTAGCGAGGAGTTTGCGGAGTACATAGACTACATCGCCGACAGGCGGTTGGAGAATGTCGGTTTGCCGCTACTAAACGAGGGAGTGAAAAACCCGTTCCCTTGGCTCGCTGAGATGATGGACATCAAGAAGGAGCAAAACTTTTTTGAAGGTCGAGTGACAGAGTATCAGAAGGCATCCTCACTGGAAATGGTGAGCGATGACGAACTATAGTTTTAATCAGCAACCCAAACCAAACAGAACCCGGACATGGCAATCAGCAAGATTACATTTGAGGAGGATGAAGCGATCAAGCGCATGGCGACTACGCAGGAAGCGCCATCCCGTTACAAATGGGACGAGTCTCTTAATGGAGACGGTTCGATGGATAATAGTCTCCGGCTTCGCGCGAATGACGGTGAAAGCGATATCGCGCTGGGTGACATTGCCAACACGGTCGGCAACGCCTTGGCCAAATTGATGATGTCCAAGGGTGAGGAGGATGTTTTCACCCCTCAAAACAGGGACTTTGTGGCTAAGGTGGCCCGCACGGTCGGCGAGCGGTTTCAGGTGAATGAGCCTGGCCAAGCGGAGAGCTCAAGGCTGTCCGAGACGGATTTGTATCGGGGTATCGAGCGGGTTTTGATCGAGAACAACGCGCACGATGTGGCCCGCAGCCTGGTGATTGACACGGCTCGCAACGTGGCCCAGTCGAACGAAAAAATCAGCGTCCGGTTAATCCGCCGCAACAAGCAGGTTGTCAGCTGGAATGAAAACAAAATAGAGATTGCGATTCGCAAGGCCTTCCTTTCGCAGCAGAAAGATAGCGCGCTGGCGGTGCTGGTTACCCAGTCAGTGACAGGCCGAGTGAGGGACGCCGGCCAGGCGTTCATACATATCGAGGAGGTTCAGGACATTGTCCAGGAGGAATTAATGAAGGCTGGTCACTACAAGGTGGCCGAGGCTTATATTTTATATCGTTCACAGCGTTCGCTGCAGCGCGCCGATGAACTGGTTACGAGCGAAAGTGAAGCGGGGCCGACAGACGCTAAGCAGCAGGAGTTGCTCCTCATCACGCAACCCGATGGCAGCTCTCTATTTTGGAATGGGGAGGATCTGCTCGAGCGCATCAAGTACGCGAGCATCGACCTCGACCTTACTCTGAGCGAAGAGCAGATCGAGACCGAGTTACGCCGTTCACTTTTTAGCGAGATGTCTGCGGTGGAATTGCAGGCAACAATCCTCCTGAACGCCAAGGCGCTGATGGAGCGCGACGCTGACTTTTCGAGGTTCGCCGGCCGGTTGCTCTGCACTTATATTTACGAGGAGGTACTCGACTGGGACATCCTTCGCGACGGTGTCGGCGCGTTGAAAGAAGCTCACGCCCGGTATCTGCCCAAGTACCTGCGGCACGGCGTGGAGATCAAGCGTCTCAGTCCTGACTTGCTGCAGTATGACACAGAGAAACTGGGCGCGGCGCTCGATCCCTCCGCCGACTTGGAGTTTGATTATCTTGGCATCCAGACGCTTTACGATCGTTATCTGATTGTCGATCGCACCAACACCGGCGATGAGGAGAGCCGAATAGAGACACCGCAACTGTTTTGGATGCGTGTCTCCATGGGGCTGTTTCACAACGAGGTGGATAACAAGGAGGAACGGGCTGTTTCGCTATATAACCTTTATAAAAACCGGCGATTCTGCTCGTCCACCCCGACGCTGTTCAACTCCGGTACGCCGCATTCACAGTTGTCTTCCTGCTACCTGTACTGGGTGGATGACTCGATCGAGGGTATCATGGAGCGTGGTATCACAGAGAACGCCTACCTCTCCAAATGGGCCGGTGGCCTGGGCGGCAGTTGGACGTCGGTTCGCGGAATGGGCGGCCACATTCAGGGCACCAACGGCAAGAGCCAAGGCGTTATTCCATTCCTGAAATTGCACAACGACTTGTTGGTAGCGGTCAATCAGGGCGGCAAGCGACGGGGCAGTGGTTGTGCTTATCTCGAGACATGGCATAACGACATTGGCGAGTTTCTCGAGTTACGTAAAAACACCGGTGACGACCGCCGGCGTACGCACGACATGAACACAGCCAACTGGGTTCCCGACCTGTTCATGAAACGGATGGAAGCGCGCGAGGACTGGACACTTTTTTGCTCCAGCGACGCACCGGATTTGCACGAGACTTATGGCAGGGATTTCGAGGAACGATACCTCGCATACGAGGCCAAGGCGGAGCGTGGCGAAATGAGCAGCGAGAAAGTTCCTGCCATCGATTTGTGGAAGCGCATGCTGCAGATGATCTTCGAGACGGGCCATCCGTGGATCACGTTCAAGGACGCCTGCAACGTCCGCAGCCCGCAGGATCATGCTGGGGTCATCCACAGTTCCAACCTCTGCACCGAGATCACGCTCAACACCGGCAGAGACGAGACGGCTGTCTGCAACCTGGGCTCGGTCGTACTCGACAATCATCTTACCGAGAGCGGCGAACTTGACTTGGCCAAGCTGAGGGAAACAATTCGCATCGCTGTGCGCGCGCTGGATAACGTCATCGACATCAACTTTTATCCGACGCAACCGGCCCGGAACGCGAACCTGCGCCACCGGCCTATTGGGCTAGGCGTGATGGGGTTGCAAAACGCGCTTTACCAAAAAGGCGTGCCGTTTGCCTCCGAGGAGGCGGTGGAGTTCAACGACGAGTTTATGGAGGCGATAGCCTATTTTGCCTACGAGGCGTCAAGCGACTTAGCCCAGGAAAAGGGGCGCTATGAAAGTTACGAAGGCTCCAAGTGGGATCGTGGTCTACTGCCGCCGGACACGGTCGATTTGCTCGAGCAGGAGCGAGGCCAAGCGGTGGATTTGCCGCGCGGCGGCAGGATGGACTGGGAACCCATCCGTCAAAAAATCGCCAGCCAGGGCATGCGGAACAGCAACGTGCTGGCCATCGCGCCGACGGCGACCATCTCCAATATCATGGGTACCTCACCCTGCATCGAGCCGCTCTACAAGAATCTTTATGTGAAGAGCAACTTGTCTGGCGACTTCATCGTGCTGAATCGCCACTTGGTAAACGCCCTCAAGGGCAGGGGACTTTGGAACGAGGACATGATGAACAAGCTAAAGTATCTCGACGGTGACTTGCACGACATCGCCGAACTGCCGAACGAGCTGAAGCAGCTTTACGCCACGGCGTTTGACGTCGACCCGATGCTGATGATCGCTGCCGCTGCCCGCCGGCAAAAGTGGATAGATCAGTCGCAGTCGGTAAACCTGTTCCTAGCCAAGCCGGATTTGAAGCGGCTCTCGCACATGTACCGCGCTGCTTGGCGGAGCGGCCTAAAGACGACTTACTACCTGCGGACGCTGGGTGCCTCGAACATCGAGAAAGCCACCATCGCCTTGAAAAAGCAGGGTGTCGAGTTGCCGGAGAAAGAGCACACTGCCGAGGAGCGCTTAGCCTGCTCGATCGAGGCCATGCGAAACGGTGAAGAATGCGAAGCATGTCAGTGACTGCGCTTGGCCAACTTCTGAACTCGACTTGGGTGGTTGACTTGGGCAGATTTCCGCCCGATTTTTCTATAAATAATCATGTCACTCACATCTGTTAAACAACTCAAGACCGTCAAAAAAAATGTCCGCAAGCACGTGGAAGCCGCACTCGAGGAAACCGGAGGGCTGCTCCGACTCGCGCCTGCTTGGGTGCCGCGGTCATTCCTGCAGCCGGGCCTGCGGCTCAAGCTGCATCCGGATGATACCTATGCTTATGGCCTGAATCGCGGCGGCATTGATGAGCGTTGGTTTGGCTCTACCACCGAGGCCGCCAACGAGGGCCGCGTGCCGGATGAGGGCCTGAGCTACGTGGTGCACGGACGAAGTCGCTTCACCCTGCGCGAGGCGGTGGCCGAGTGCGGGGCGGACATCATCGGCAAGCGCATCTGGAAGAAATACGGCAAGTGGCCGGTGTACTCGAAATTCTTCGATAACATGGGCCCCATCCCGCATCACATGCACCAGAATGCCAAACAGGCCAAGCTGGTCGGGCAGGAAGGCAAGCCGGAGAGTTATTATTTTCCGCCACAACACAACAACGTCGGCAACAATTTCCCGTACACCTTCATGGGGCTCGAACCCGGCACAACCAAGGAGCAAGTGCGCCAGTGCCTCGCGGATTGGAACAAAGGCGACAACGGCATTCTCGACCTCAGCCGCGCGTACCGCCTGAAGCCCGGCACCGGTTGGCTCATCCCTCCCTGCATCCTGCACGCCCCCGGCAGTCTTTGCACCTACGAGCCGCAGTGGGGCAGCGACGTGTTCGGTATGTACCAAAACCTCGTCGAAGGCCGAGAAGTGCCGTGGGGTTTGCTTGTGAAGGACATGCCGAAGAAAAAGCACCGCGACCTCGACTTCATCGTCAACCAACTCGACTGGGCTGGCAACACCAACGAAAATTTCAAGGATAGCCATTACCTAGAGCCCATCCCGGTGGCCGATACCCGCAAGCAGGGTTACGTCGATCGCTGGATCGTCTACGGCCGAATCAAAAGGGAGCAGCTTTTCACAGCCAAGGAACTCACCGTTGATCCTGGTGTAACATGTACCGTGAAAGACAAGGGTGCCTGGAGCGGCATCTGCGTGCAGGGCAAAGGCACCATCAACGGCCAGCCGCTAAATAGCCCCAAGCTCATCCGCTTCCACGAGTTGACCGAGGACGAATACTTCTGCACCGAGGCCGGCGCCAAGGCCGGTGTCACTTTCGAGAATACCAGCGACACTGAACCCTTGGTACTCCTCCGCTACTACGGCCCCGAGGTCAATCCCGACGCCCCCGGCATTGGCGACTATCGAAAACGAAAGTTCGATTAAGAAAATCAAACTAATTGAAGTTCCAAGGCTGGATTGTATGCCTGTCAACATCACCACCCCTCTGCGAGAATTCTCTGCAGGTCTCTAAACTCTTTGGCGTGATCAATCGCCTTGATGGTATCGTGAATTAGCACCGCGTAGGATATACGGAACGGTTGACCTTTTTTGACCCAGGTTTTTACGTAAGGTTCTCGGCGTTCCTTGGGTTGTTTTGGGAATGGGTTGGCCACCAGCACACCGTAGTCCCGGCTATGTGACCAGCATGGGCGCGGGTTTTCGGCCGCTGGCACAATCATCAGGCCTATTTGTCGTTTGTTGATCTTGCCAGAGTAATCGATCCATCTCAATGGCTTTCCCCAAGTCCCGGTACCGTTTTTTTCGCCGCGGTCGTTGATGATGATTCCAGTGCCATCTTGCACATTTAGGGGAGTGGCGACCCTGATTGCCAGGCCACTTTCTTCCTGATCTCCAAAATAAAAATCGCGTTTATCGTTTTGAAATGTCGAATCCCACAACAGTAAAATCCCAGTCTTATGTCGGCGGAATTCGATTCGGTTTATCTCACGACATATCTCACTGTTTCCATCAGACGTCAGATAACGATTACGGACAGCGAAACTGGCACGGCTTTTCCCAGCTTTCGGTTTATCCACGAATCCATTATGCAATACCTTGGCCTTGAGCCGCCAATAATCCTGCCCGTCTAGATGCCCAAAACCCATCCAGATACCAGGATGCATCACAGGATGGTCGCCCCCGTCGCTGGGCGTTGGTGGATAGTTGCGCGTGACTTGGATGCCGGTGTGCGTGTGGACGTTGATGAACGCACGGCGGGTGAGCTGCGGATGGTCGAGTAGGTATTCGGTGATTTTGCGGCCATCGAGCCAGAGGGTGACACGGTCCTTTTGCTGGGTGAATGCAAAGCCGGTGGTCTTCGGGGTAACTGTTTGGGGCTTGGTTTTTTGATTTTGAAGATAGGCGATGAGGTCGGCGACTTGTTGTGGTTGAAGAATTGCTCCAAATGTGGGTGGCATGGCGGAAGTCTTGAGGGTTTGGCGGGATTGAATGTCGCGCTGAGCAATCCTAGCC
>Ga0115011_10002385_pt1 | contig 13073 bp, 13 predicted proteins | sample TroAtlMetagenome_2_FD_88705 | JGI IMG/M metagenome (GOLD analysis project Ga0115011, IMG submission 88705) | Marine eukaryotic phytoplankton communities from Atlantic Ocean - Tropical Atlantic ANT8 Metagenome | ecosystem: Environmental > Aquatic > Marine > Oceanic | place: Tropical Atlantic... | reverse complement strand
TTGATCTAACTAGGATTTCATCGTTTCTTAACAGCAAAAACTTACTTAATAAAAACAATAATAATAATTACTTAGTAAAGTATTAATTATATTAACTAGAACCATGTTTGACGTTAGTGTACATACTAATTTAGAATCTGCTCCGCACAACAAAGTCTATCCGGTAAGAAACGATGAAAAGAACTTTTCAACCAAGTGTATTAAAACGAAAACGCACCCATGGCTTTAGATCTAGGATGTCCACTAGAGCCGGCAGATTATTATTGAATAGACGAAGAGCAAAAGGAAGAAAGCGCTTATCAGCGTAGTGCAAAGAGATTTGTAAATTTACTATATACCTTTCCTCTACCTAATTCGTGAGTGTGCCGAGAGGTGAATCAAAGATTCTCTAGTAAAAACAGACTAGCTAATACAGCTCAGTTTGATGAGGTATTCAAAAAGTCTAGCAAAACTCTAAAGACCAAAGAGTTCCTATTTCTACTGAAGGGTAACCTAATGGAAGAAAATCGGCTTGGCATAATCGTTAGCAAAAAACACGTTCCCCTTTCAGTTGAAAGAAATAGATTAAAACGTTTAATCAGAGAGGGCTTCAGGACCATATTGAACCCGGGGATAGGAATAGATTTAATAGTTCTGGTTAGACCAGGAATTAATAAGAATAACAATCACTGGCTTTTGTTAAAGAACCTTTTCCTCTCAGTTAATTCAGAAGAACTAGGGAATAAACTTTGAAATATATCCTTTTAATTTTAATAAAAGCTTATAAATATTCACTGTCTTTTTTTTTAGGAAGACAGTGTAGATTTTATCCAAGTTGTTCATCTTATGCCTATGAAGCTATCGACACTTACGGTTCAGTTAAAGGCTTAGCACTTAGTTTGAAACGAATTACACGATGCCATCCACTCTGCCAAGGCGGATATGACCCTGTACCACTAAAAACAGAAGGACAAAACTGAATGGATTATCAAAGAGTTGCTATCCTTTTTGGTTTGGCGGTTACTTCCTACCTATTAGTCTTGGCTTGGAATGAAGACTACGGTAGAGCAAGCAAAGATAACAATGCAGTAGAGGTCGTCAATAAAAACTCACAGGAAAGTGTCATAGAAACACCAAGCTTAAGCACCCTGGGTGATGAAGATCTCATCCCGAGAATAACAACCCAAGACTCATTCATCGAAAGCACTGAGAAAGAGAAAGAATTTCCTAGTCCATTTATAGCTATTTCGACAGACGTTTTTGATTTAAAGATAGCTTTGAATGGCGGAGACATTATTAGTGTTGCTCTCCGTGAATATCCACAGGATCTTGATGATCCTGAAAACCCATTCGTGCTCGTTGACCCTAGGAACTCCTATACAGCTCAGACTGGATTAATAGGTCAAAACGGTACTGACAAGAACGGTGTTAGACCTACTTTTAGAAGTTCGAAGACCGATTACACAATAGGAATAGCTGATGAACTTGTAGTTGAATTGTTCCACACACAGGAAAGTGGAACCGAAGTAAAGAAAGTTTTTACATTTAGACGGGGAGATTATTTAGCGAATGTATCTTACGAAATAAGCAATAGGTCAGATGAATCATGGATAGGTGCGATGTTTGCCCAAATTAAACGGGATGGAGAAGTGCCAGCTGGTTTTGAAGGAAATCTTATGGGTATGCAGCCTTTCGTAGGGGCGGCTACCAGAACCGAAGACCAGATCTTTGAAAAAATAGAATTTGATGATCTGAATGAAGCACCGTTTCGTCTGACTAGGGCGGAAGGTTATATGGCTATGGTGCAGCATTATTTTATTACAGCTTGGGCACCAACTGACAAAGCCGCTTTGCAAAACTATTACGCGAGGAAACTAGCATCCAGCGATGTTTACTTGATGGGACTTACTACTCAGCCAATTTCGATAGCGCCCGGAGATCAAGAAGAAATATCAATAAGTTTCTATGCCGGACCTAAAGATCAGTATAGATTACAAGAAATAGCTACAGGCCTGGATCTCACAGTGGATTATGGTTTTCTCTGGTGGCTATCTCAGCCTCTCTTTTATCTTCTTACATATGTGCATGGATTAGTTGGCAATTGGGGATTGGCAATCATCGGACTAACTTTAATAGTAAAGTTGTTACTCTGGCCATTATCAGCCTCTGGTTATCGGTCTATGGCTAAGATGCGAAAGCTTAGTCCTGAAATGGCCAGATTAAAGGAGCGGCACGGAGAAGATAGGCAAGCATTTTCTCAAGCAATGATGGAACTCTATAAAAAAGAGGGCACAAATCCACTCGGAGGATGTTTCCCTATCCTATTGCAAATGCCAGTGTTTTTAGCGCTTTATTGGACGTTAATGGAAAGCGTAGAGCTGCGACAAGCACCTTTTGTTTTTTGGATAAAAGACCTTTCTGTTATGGACCCCTATTTTGTTTTGCCGATTTTGATGGGTGTTTCAATGTATCTTACTCAGAGAATGCAGCCTGAGCCACCAGACCCAGTGCAAGCGGCTGTATTCAAGTACATGCCAATAATTTTTACGTTTTTGTTTCTATTCTTCCCCTCAGGTCTGGTGCTTTACTGGCTAGTTAATAATGTTCTTTCTATTCTTCAACAATGGTTCGTGACACGCCAACTAGAAAAATCGAGCTAGAAAGGAACTAACTATGGCCTACATCAAAGATACGATTGCGGCCATAGCGACTGCACCAGGAAAAGGCGGTGTGGGCATTGTTCGTATATCAGGTCCTGGGGCGGATCGGATCGGTAAAGAAATCTCAAAAAGAGAAACGGAACCTAGAGTAGCAACCCTTGTTAGTTTTTATGATGAGCGCGGAAGGACTATCGACCAAGGATTGTTGATTTGCTTTCAGGGCCCCCACTCTTTCACGGGAGAGGATCTAATCGAACTCCAAGGACATGGAGGTCCTATTGTTATGGATCTTTTGTTAAAAAGAGCGATTCAATTGGGAGCGAGACAAGCTGGCCCTGGAGAATTCAGCCAGAGAGCTTTTCTCAATAACAAAATTGATCTTGTTCAAGCCGAGGCTATAGCTGACTTGATCAATAGCTCGAGTGAGCAGGCTGCGCTTGGATCAATGAGGTCCTTACAGGGGGATTTCTCAAACCAGATTAATTCCACATTAAAAAAACTCATACAACTTCGAGTTTTAGTCGAAGCAGCAGCGGACTTCCCTGAGGATGGGATAGAAACGGAGATTAATAAGGATGAGAAAGATAAATTGAAATACCTTTTAAATGAGCTAGATCAACTTCTCGAAGGAGCAAGAGAAGGACATGCTTTTTCGCAGGGCGTTTCTTTGGTTCTTACCGGAAAACCAAACGCTGGAAAATCGAGCTTAATGAATGCTCTATGCAAGAGAGACGTTTCAATAGTTACAGAGATTCCAGGGACGACAAGAGATGTAGTGAGGGAAGACGCGATTATAGAAGGCGTAACCTTTAGGATCTTAGATACAGCGGGAACAAGAAAGGCAAAAAATAAAATCGAGGCTGAGGGGGTAAAGAGGGCACTTAAAGAAGTAGAGCGGGCAGACATTGTTTTGAACCTAGTTGACGTGACTGAAAATATAGAACTCAAAATGATGGAAGAGCTTGAAAAAAATAAGCGAGCCAAGGAAATAGTGGTTTACAACAAGGTAGATCTTTTAGACAAAAACTCGATTCCTAGTATCTTTCAGTGTGTTTCAGTAAAAACTGGAGATGGTTTACAAAAGCTCAAAAAAAGATTGATTAAAGAGTTAGGAGTTCTTAGCGGTGGAGATTCAATTTTCAGTGCAAGACGTAGACATATCACAGCAATAGAAGAAGCGCGGACTCATATTCTTGAAGCGATAGGTTTTATAGGTATTGAAAACCAGATTGATCTTCTTGCAGAAGAGCTAAGGTTAGCTCAGTTAGCTCTGGATTCGATAACGGGTACTTTTACGTCCGATGACCTGCTAGGTGAAATTTTTAACAATTTCTGCATCGGAAAGTGACATAATAAGCCACTTTGACCGCTACATTTTGAGTAGAACAACGGCCTAAAACCTCAATTAGAGATTCTTATGAAAGCATTCGATGTGATCGTTGTAGGAGGGGGACATGCTGGCACAGAGGCGGCTTTAGCATCTGCCCGGGCAGGGGCTAGTACTTTACTGCTTACTCAAAACATCGAAACGATTGGTCAAATGTCGTGTAATCCTGCTATTGGAGGTATAGGAAAGAGCCATTTGGTTAAAGAGATTGATGCCCTTGGTGGAGCCATGGGGATTGCTGCTGATCGCGCTGGGATTCATTGGAGGATACTTAATTCCCGAAAAGGACCCGCCGTTCAAGCAACTAGAGCACAAGCAGATAGGGCTCTATATAAGGCTGCCATTCGTGAAATAGTTGAGGCTCAAGCCGGGCTTTCAATATTTCAGCAATCGGTTGTCGATCTAAGGTTCAAGGGACAAAAGGTAGATTCTGTAATAACCGATAGCGGGCTAAGGATAAAAACAAAGGGCTTGGTGTTAACAGTTGGTACTTTCCTTGGTGGAGTTATTCATGTTGGCTTGAATAAGCAAACTGGCGGAAGAATGGGCGACGCCCCTTCTAACTTATTAGCCCAAAAATTGAGAGACATAGAGTTTGGCGTTGATCGCTTAAAAACCGGTACGCCGCCGAGAATCGACGGGAAGACTGTTAATTTTGGCCTGCTCGAAGAACAGCCAGGCGAATCTCAGCGGCCCACTATGTCTTTTTTAGGAAAGCCAGAAGATCATCCACGACAAGTTCTCTGCCATATCGCTCATACCAATGAAAGAACTCATGACATAATTAGGAAGGGTTTAGATCGTTCTCCCCTTTTTACTGGCGAGATAGAGGGCGTTGGCCCGAGATACTGCCCTTCAATTGAAGATAAGATCAAGAGGTTTTCAGATAAGAATCAGCATCAGATTTTTATTGAGCCAGAGGGCCTAGGAACTCAGGAACTTTATCCCAATGGTATTAGCACAAGTTTACCCTACGATGTGCAATTGGACTTGGTTAGGTCTATCAAAGGTTTTGAAGCTGCTCACATTACCAGACCAGGTTACGCAATTGAGTATGATTTTTTTGAACCAAGGAATCTTTACCCGAGTCTGCAGACAAAGAAAATCGTAGGTCTTTTTTTTGCAGGTCAGATTAATGGGACCACAGGATATGAAGAGGCTGCTGCTCAAGGTCTAATAGCGGGGTTGAATGCGGCGCGCTTGTCCCAAGAAAAAGAGCCGTGGGTCCCAAAAAGAAGCGAAGCGTATGTCGGTGTGATGATCGACGACCTTGTCACAATGGGAACGAAAGAGCCTTATCGTATGTTCACTTCTCGAGCGGAATACCGATTAATTCTTCGCCAAGATAATGCTGATAGAAGACTAACTCCTAAAGGCCGAGAACTCGGGATTATTGACGAAAAAAGATGGACGAAATTTTGTGAAAAGAGAGATCAAATAGACGAAATAAGCAAAAAAATAAAGAAAATATTTATTTCGGCGGAGGACAAAAGAGTTAACGCCATGCTCAATAAACCTTTAAGTAGAGAATATAGCCTTCTTGAAATCATGAAACGCCCTGAAATTAAAGGAATGGCCTTATTGGAGGCAGCGGGTTTAAAAATGATTTCTTCAAGTGTCGCGGAACAGATAGAGATAGATTGCAAGTATGAAGGCTATATTAGTCGGCAGGAAAAAGAGGTAGAAAAAAACAAATCTCACTCTGATCAGCCTATTCCCTCAGACTTTTGTTTTGACTCGATACCCGGCTTATCTAACGAGGCAAAACAGAAGTTAGCTCTAATAAAACCAAAAAATCTGGGACAGGCAGGACGGATCCCCGGTATGACCCCAGCTGCGGTCTCTCTTTTGATGGTCTATTTGAAAAAGGGAGATAGTATACAAAACGTGCAAGCTGATTGATGTCTTTGGACAGCGCTATAAAAGACGGTCTTATTTCCCTGGGACTGAGGCATACTGAAACTTTTATTTCTAATCTGGAGGCGTATCTTGTTTTACTATCTAGGTGGAACAGAATCACTAATCTCTCTGGAATTAAAAGACTGACTGATATGGTTTCTGTGCACCTAATGGACTCCCTATCTGTTCACGCTTATCTGGAGGGAAAGACCATTTTAGATGTGGGGAGTGGCGCTGGCTTGCCTGGCATACCGTTAGCAATTTTGTACCCAAAAAAGTTTTTTACCCTGTTAGACTCGAATGGCAAGAAAACGAGATTTATGCGACAAGCGGTAATAGATTTAAAACTCGACAATGTTCAGATAATACAGGAAAGGGTAGAGGCTTTTCAGGGAGAGTTTGATCATGTTATCTCTAGAGCATTTAGCTCGCTAAAGAATTTTTTAGATTCTAGTGAGCGATTAGTAAAACCGGGCGGAACTCTATTGGCTATGAAAGGAGATAAATTGGAGCAGTTGAACAAAAAAAGAATTAGCGTATATCCAATATCTGTTCCTGAATTAAAATCGCCACGCCATTTATATGTGATTGAAAAACCTGCGAGGTCTAACTAGTGACTATAGTATTCGCTGTTGCAAATCAGAAAGGAGGTGTCGGAAAGACGACGACTAGCGTTAATTTAGCCGCCTCGCTGGGATTGATGAACAGAGAGGTGCTACTTATAGACCTTGATCCGCAAGGTAATGCAACGATGGGAAGTGGGATGGAAAAAAAAGAACTTCCCCACTCAATTTATGATGTATTAATCGGAGAAAAATCAGCTGAGGAGAGTTTGGTCAAGGCAGAGGCCGCAGGCTACGATGTCCTTGGATCAAACTCTGATCTGATAGGAGCGGAGATAGAACTCCTAGATTTGGATAGAAGAGAGTATAGACTGAAGGATGCGCTATTAGGTTTTGGGGGCAAATATGATTTTATCGTATTAGACTGTCCGCCTGCATTGGGAGTTCTAACCTTGAACGGATTAGTCGCTTCGGACAGTGTTATCATACCGATGCAGTGCGAGTACTATGCGCTTGAAGGCCTCACAGCACTTTTAGACACCATTGATAGGATATCGTCTAGCCTAAACCCTAAACTTAAGGTTGAGGGGCTGCTAAGAACTATGTATGACCCACGCAATAGTTTAAGCAGAGATGTTTCTTTACATTTGATAGACCATTTTGGTGATGCTGTTTACCGGACTATTGTCCCAAAAAACGTTCGGCTTGCTGAGGCTCCTAGTTATGGCGTTCCAGTGCACTTTTATGACAAATATTCCAGAGGATCTAAGGCATACTTAGCTCTAGCTGGAGAGGTTCTGAACAGGCATCCAGAAGCGGCAAATAAAGGTGGAGAGAATGGTGATTAAAAAAAGAGGTCTTGGAAGAGGGCTGGATGCGTTATTGCCTAAGAAAAACACCAATTCGGCAGAAGAGAGTTTTGAAGAAGGCTTACGAGATATCCCGGTCACAAACATTTGTCCTGGTAAATACCAGCCCAGGAGAGTTTTTCGGGAGGAATCGTTAGAGGAATTAAGTGCGTCAATTGTTTCTCAAGGACTTGTGCAACCCATTGTTTTGAGAAAAATTGAGAAGGGCGATTACGAAATTATATCAGGCGAGCGACGCTGGAGAGCAGCAAAATTAGCAGGGCTTGAAACAGTTCCTGCAGTTGTGAAAGAAGCGAGTGATGAGTCGGTTCTTGCAATGTCTTTAATAGAAAATATTCAGAGAGAGGATTTAAACCCCTTGGAAGAAGCTTATGCAATGCAACGTCTCATAGATGAGTTTAATTTAACCCATGAAGACGTAGCTAAGTCCTTAGGCAAATCAAGAAGTGGAGTTTCGAATACGCTTCGTTTAATCAATCTAGATATCGAAGTCGCTCAAATGCTTTCAGATGGAAAAATAGAAATGGGCCATGCAAGAGCGTTGCTGGGGGCAGAAAGCGATCGACAACTTAGTTTGGCAAACATGGTTCTTAGACAAGCTCTTAATGTCCGCCAAACAGAAGAATTGATAAGAAAAGATTTGAATAGGGAAGAAGATGGGGTGTCTCTCTCGAAAAGGACCGACCCTGACAAAGAGCGTTTGGAAACGGGATTAAGCCAAACGCTAGGACAGCCAGTTAAAATTACCAGTTCAGTTTCAGGGAAAGGGAAGCTAGAAATATCATTTTCCTCTCTTAATGAACTTGATGGCCTTTTAGCTCGTCTTGGTTACCAGGATTAGATAAATAATTAGTAATTTTTTAAAACTTGGAAACTGTTTCGAAATTCCAAGAAATTTTTTAAAACCTTAAGTTCAAAGTTGCTCACTAACAGCTTAATCACTATACTTCGCTTGGAAATTTTGAAGCGTTTGAGGAGAGTTTTTACTGTTGGCAAAAATTTCAGAGCCGCTGATAAAGATTCTCAAACTTCAAATTCTTTTGGCATTAATTTTCGGGCTGCCACTTTACTTTCTGAAGATCGATGCGGCAGTGGCTGTCTTGGCCGCAGCAACAGTGGCAGTAGTGCCCGGACTTTACACCTTGTTCGTTAACGCACTGCCTTTGGAGAGAGGTTCTACAGGAATAGGAAGGGTTGTTAAGGCAGAAATAGGAAAATATTGCATTACGATATCCCTGTTAATTGGGATATTTGTGTCGGTAGAGGATTTGAATCCGGGGATATTTTTTATTTCCCTGCTCGTTTTTTACTTCAGTCCATCGATGTTGCCCTTTTTGCCTGGGTTAGAGAAAGATAAGATTTAATGGTCAACCTTTAGTAAAGAAATAGGAATATAGATAGAAAGAATTGTATGGCGACAGAATACGAAACTTCAGCGGATTACATCCAACATCACTTGACCAACCTCACGTATGGGCGTTTCCCTGAGGGCCATTGGGGCTTTGCTCATGGCCAAGAGGATATTAATGCTATGGGTTTCTGGGCCATTAATGTTGACACCATGTTTTGGTCCTTATCCCTGGGACTGGTTTTTCTAGCAATATTTTCTTGGGCAGCGAAAAAAGCAAAACCTGGAGTTCCGGGAGGATTGCAAAACTTCTGCGAGTATGCGGTGGAATTCGTTGAGAACAATGTTGCGCAAGTCTTCGGTACTCGTCCCAACCCGATAATCGGGCCACTTTCCTTAACCATTTTGATTTGGGTCTTTTTGATGAACCTAATGGATCTTGTGCCGGTAGATTGGATACCCCATGCTGCTGCGTTGGCAGGGATACCCTATATGAAAGTGGTATCAACCACTGATCCAAACGCGACGCTCGGTATGTCGATATCGGTGTTTTTGCTGGTCTTGTATTATAATTTTAAGATTAAAGGTCCAATTGCTTTCGGGAAAGCCTTAGTGACTCATCCAGTTCCTCATTGGAGCATGTATTGGTTTAATTTCATATTAGAAATGGTCGACATGTTAGCGAAGCCTCTATCGCATGGGTTGAGGCTTTTCGGTAATTTGTACGCTGGGGAGATGATCTTCATACTAATCGCCCTCTTACCATTCTATGCTCAGTGGCTCCTTTCACTGCCTTGGGCAATATTTCACATATTGATTATTTGTTTGCAGGCTTTTGTGTTTATGATCTTAACGATTGTATATCTGACCCAAGCACACGAAACTGAAGAGCATTAAATTCAAAAGAAAAAAGACTTTATAACGTAGGAGAAAAAAATGGAAAGCTCGCTTATCTTGGTCGCTGGAGGAATCCTCATGGGTTTAGGCGCGATTGGTAGTGGAGTCGGTATTGGAATTTTGGGAGGTAAATATTTGGAAGGTGTTGCACGCCAGCCAGAGCTTCAGCCAATGCTTTTGACTCAACTCTTTATCTCACTGGCCTTGGTTGATGCAGTTCCTATCATCGCCGTGGGTATATCACTGTATATGATATTTGCACTTTAACAGCCGAGCCTTTTTTAAGGGAGAGCATTAGTGAATATTAACTTGACGATATTAGGACAAGCCATTTCTTTTGCTTTTTTTGTCCTTTTTTGTATGAAGTATGTCTGGCCACCTCTGACCAGTATTCTCAGGGAACGCAGAGAGGCAATAATTGAAGGTCTAGAAAAAGCTGCTCAGGCTGAAAAAGAACTTGAAAAAGCGAATGATGCAGCGGGACAAGAACTTGAAGAGGCTAAAAAGCAGTCCGCCGAATTAATCTCGCAGGCAAGATCGAGAGCTTCTCAGCTCGAAGAAGAAGCGAAAGAACGAGCCAAAGAAGAAGCTGCAAGGATTATTGCTGGAGCGCAGGGCCAAATTGACCAAGAAGTTAGTAGGGCGAGGGAAGAGTTAAGAGCTAAGGTAGGAGCGCTAGCCGTTCAAGGTGCTGAAAAGATTCTGGGTGCGGCTGTAGATCGCAGTGCTCACGAAAATATGCTCAAAAAATTGGCAGAGGAGCTTTAAGGAATCTAATGGCTGAAGCAGAACTCGCGACAGTTGCTCGGCCTTACGCTCGGGCAATCTTTTCTAGCGCTTTAGAAGGTAAAAGTAAACTTGACCATTGGTCGGAGATATTGTCTTCACTTGTGGTGGTGTCGTCCGATGACTCGGCCAAGGCGATATTGAGTAGTCCGGGGTATACGAATCAGCAGAAGACTGAATTTTTCGAAAGTGTTTTAGGTAGTAGGCTAGACATTGAAGCGAAGAATTTTATCTCGCTACTAGCGGAATATAATCGGGTGAATTTACTCGCCTCTATTGCGGAAATTTATGAGCGGATGAAGGCTAACCATCAAAAAACTTTGGAAGTTAAAATAACCAGTGCTTACGAACTATCCGATAATGAGTCTGAAGCTCTAATCACTGCTTTGAGTTCCAAGCTTGGGAGAAAGATTGGTCTAGAGATAAGCGTGGACGAGAAATTAATTGGCGGAGCAATTATAAAGACGGAGGACAACGTCATAGACGACTCCATCAAAGGTAAGTTGGAAAAGTTTGCAAACAATTTGAACTAATATAAGAACCCCTATTGGAAATATAAATTTCCTTCGAGGAATAGAATATGGAACAACTAAACCCTTCTGAAATCAGCGACATTATAAAACAACGAATAGAGAGCCTCGATGTTTCTTCAGAAGCGCGTAATGAAGGAACTATTGTTAGCGTTTCCGATGGTATCGTTAGGATTCACGGACTCGCCGACGTTCAGAACGGAGAGATGATCGAGTTTCCAGGAAACGTATTTGGCTTCGCCCTGAATTTAGAGCGAGACTCTGTGGGCGCTGTGGTTCTTGGTGATTATAAGGCTCTCAAGGAAGGCCAAAAGGTTTACTGCACTGGACGAATCCTTGAGGTCCCCACGGGCCCGGAACTGTTAGGGCGTGTAGTGGATGCGTTGGGAAACCCGATTGATGGGAAAGGCCCAATCAATTCAACAACCTCCTCGCCTGTAGAAAAAGTGGCGCCAGGTGTTATTGCCCGTCAGCATGTGGATCAGCCTGTTCAGACAGGATTGAAGTGCATAGATTCCATGATCCCGGTTGGAAGAGGACAAAGAGAACTTATTACCGGAGACCGGCAAACTGGCAAAACTGCTATAGCCTTGGATGCCATCATTAACCAAGCTCAGTCCGGCATTAAGTGTGTCTATGTAGCGATAGGTCAGAAGAATTCCTCTGTTGCGAATGTAGTCCGAACCCTTGAAGAACATGGCGCCATGGAGAACACCATAATTGTTGTCGCTGGTGCTTCTGATCCTGCCCCGATGCAATATGTATCTGCATACTCTGGCTGCGCGATGGGCGAGCACTTTCGAGATCGAGGAGAGGACGCACTAATTATATATGATGACCTTACTAAGCAGGCATGGGCTTACCGTCAGGTCTCTCTTTTGCTGAGGCGACCGCCAGGCAGAGAAGCTTATCCTGGAGACGTATTTTATCTGCACTCTCGATTATTAGAGAGGGCTGCGCGTGTAAACGAAGACTACGTTGAGGAGTTTACTAAGGGCGAGGTGAAAGGAAAGACAGGCTCTCTTACAGCTCTTCCGATAATCGAAACACAAGCAGGTGACGTTTCTGCATTTGTCCCGACGAACGTGATATCCATTACAGACGGACAGATTTTTTTAGAGTCTGACAAATTTAATGCGGGAGAACGACCTGCAATGAATCCTGGAATATCGGTTTCTCGAGTAGGTGGTGACGCTCAAGTTAAGTTTATGTCAAAGATTTCAGGTGGCATTAAGCTTGCTCTGGCGCAGTACAGAGAATTGGCAGCGTTTTCTCAATTCGCCTCGGATCTTGACGACGCAACGCGTCGGCAGTTAGAGCATGGCGAACGAATTAATGAATTGATGAAACAGAAACAATACTCCCCCATGACAGTCGCTGAAATGGGAGTGGTTTTATATGCTGCGAACGAGGGCTTTCTTCAAGATATAGAAGTTGAAAAAATATTAGATTTTGAATCTGCTCTTATGTCCTATATGAACTCTGAAGAAGCTTCCTTCATGGAACAAGTTAATAAGGAGGGTGCTTATACTGACGAGGTTGTGAATAAAATGCATCAATCAATAGAAAAGTTTAAAAACACACAGACTTGGTAAAAAGTAGACAGCTAGATTATGGCAAGTGCAAAAGAGCTCAGAAAACAGATAGGCAGCATAAAAAACACTCAGAAAATAACGAGCGCTATGGAGATGGTTGCTGCTAGCAAAATGAGAAAAGCGCAAGAACGAATGGCTAGGGGCAGACCTTATTCCGACTACATCAGGTCAGTGATTGGCCATGTCGCCAATGCCTCTCCTGAGTATAGACATTCCTTCATGATGGAAAGGGATGTAAAAAGAGTCGGGTACATAGTAATCACCACAGACAAGGGTTTGTGTGGTGGGTTAAATGTAAACCTTTTAAAGGCTGTGGTCGCCGATTTAAAAAAGCTTTCTGAGCAGGAAATTGAATATGAGCTTTGCTTGATTGGCAACAAAGGAGCGCAGTTCTTTCGAAGTTATGGAGGTAATGTTACAGCCGCAAGCAGTCATTTAAGTGAAGAACCAAAGATCAGCGATCTTATTGGTAGTATAAAGGTAATGCTTGATGCTTTTGAATCTGGCGGATTAGACAAGATCTATCTTGCGAATAATGTTTTCGTCAATACCATGACTCA
>Ga0115011_10002384_pt1 | contig 13077 bp, 8 predicted proteins | sample TroAtlMetagenome_2_FD_88705 | JGI IMG/M metagenome (GOLD analysis project Ga0115011, IMG submission 88705) | Marine eukaryotic phytoplankton communities from Atlantic Ocean - Tropical Atlantic ANT8 Metagenome | ecosystem: Environmental > Aquatic > Marine > Oceanic | place: Tropical Atlantic... | reverse complement strand
TAACCATATTACGATACCTCAAATAAACTTACAGGATCTGAACTACAGGATTCGGGCACTAGACAAACCAGACTTCAATGCTTCGGTGCTGGGTCACACTTTCGAAGACGGTACATGCCTAACCATTGACGAGAAAGAGGGCGAACTCTTGTTAGGTCTTCGAGAAGTCAACTCACCTCTATCAAACGACAAGTTCGAGATTGAAGTGTTTATGGTGAACGAGGAAAATAATCAAGAAAACCTCATTCCACTGACCTTCAACAAAAGTCCAGATAAGATTGTTAACGACGTGCTTCTAGACGACCAGGTTATTGACAAGGAAGAGGTGGATGAAACCAGTGTGGAGAGGTACATGAACGTGGAGACAGATCTAGAAATTGACGAAGAGTTTCTCCGTCGAGCATTAGGATCGTCTGCTTTTATGACTGACATGGAAGAAATCAGGACATTTGGACTATCAGGTCAGTTCCTGTCAGATGAAGAACTTCCAGCAGATGGACTTGTCGGTTCTCAAAAAGCTGCCATGTTAAACCCCGACGATATAGCAAAACTGTCTGGAAAAGAGTTGGGTGAACTGCGAGGCAGCAAAACAGATGAACTACAAACTTCAAAAGAGAATATTTACAATAAGGTGCCCCTAAACACGACCAATGATCATTGCGGGGAAGATGAATAATGACTGATAAAATATTATCTACAATAGGAAATGAGTTGCCAACTGCATCGGTAAACAGCATGGTCATATCCAAAAGTTCGATCAAGGCAGAAATCCTTGTTAAAGATCAGCTCGACGAACAATTGACAGGAACTTGGTTTAATAACGAAAAAATGGGCAATCTTTTGAAAATGGTTGTGATCATGTCGAGAGATGAAGAAGCAACAAGATTGCTGTCACTAGGGACGGACGTTATCGGACTTTGCGACAAGACTGTTGGAAAACTTGAGAGAGAATCATTGGCTGAAGAGGTGGTTAGGTTGACTAAACCAAACATGCTCACTGGTGCCCGACGTGGACTAAAGAGAGAAAAACGAAGAATTTTAAAGATCATTGACGAAAACACAGAAGTTAGAATCCTCAACCTGTCATCAGATTTTAAGGGAAATATAGAAGATATAATTAGATCAGAAAAGCAAGAGATAGAAGGAATAGAGGTAAGCAACATCTATTATGATATTGAATACTCTCTAGACAAAGAGGAAGACCACGCAAGCATCTTCAGTTATATTAAGATGGATATAAGGGAATTCGGTGAAAGATTTGGCATAGACACCTCCAGAGCAGGACTAGATGCATTCAATGGAGATGTCGATCTCGAAAAGGTAATAACTTCCAAGAAGATTGTTCGAAGATCTAGGATATTTTTCAGGAATGGTAATATATTCAACGGAAGGGTTCGATATTCATCATCGACAGGCAAATATCTCTCGAACAGAGGATCTGGAGAAGAGATTCTTTCAACTAGGGTAATAAGAAATCCTAAAATAGTTGACGAGAGAGAAGTGATGTCTGTAAGTGAGATCAGGACGGAGTTTGATAATCTTTCCTTCGCAATATCATCGGGAAACAAGGTTTCAAGAGACAACATCGAGTCCAGAAAAGTTCCATCTTATTTCTCACCTCTTATGAGTACGAAGGACGAAGACGACAACGTGAGATTCACTTTCAGTGTCAATACTTCAGAAATATTAACTCGAAACTCTGTATACGGACCCCTATTTGCAAACTTGAGTTTTGCTAAAAAGCAGGATATTTTAGAAAAGTCTTTAATAAGAAACATAGAGATAAAAAGAGTTAGGGTAAAACCCTCTAGTTTTTCAGCAAACAGACTTGAAACCGAACAGACCAAGGGGGATATATTTGACAAAGAAACCCCACCGTTGGTTCTGTGTAGGACTGGAGAAATCGAGCCAAGAAACTTAAAGGAGGTTAATACCTCCAATGCAGCATTTTCCGAAGAAGAGATCTTTCTACACAGAAATAGGGGAATGTCAATGAGGACTTTTTCTGGAACCGACCGAACTTTCTCCAAAGTAACGGACGGGTTCTATCAATACGAAGCATCTGTAGAGATAACGGATACCATAAAACCATATCTGGAAGAACAGATTTCGGAACTAAAAGAAGCAACTGCTTTACTAAGAGGTTATTACAATTTTAGCACCCTCATAAGTCCAACACTGGAACAAGCAGAGATCTCTAATCCCCACATCGACCTTGACTCCGAAATGGGAGGAACAGAATCACCAGACAAGAGTCATTATGAAGCATACTCTAATAAGTTTACGAGAAGGTTTGCAAAAGAAGCATCCAAGAAGTATGGTGACTTGAGAAACTCTCCCTGGATCTCTGTCCCAACTTTATTAGTAGATCTGGTATCGGGATTCGTTTCAAACTTTCCTGAAGATAGGAAATCTCAAATCGCATCTTCTCTAAGACACTCCATGTCTCCCGTCACTGGGAACCCAACCAAGATACTTTCTGTGATAAAGATGATGGAATCCTTCACCAAAAAGGTGGAAGATTTGGCTGCGTTGCCATCCAAACCAACGATTTCTGCAACTGCATCGGGATCAACAACAGGCAAGGAAGTTAAGGGCACTAGCAAATCCCCCACAAAATCTTTCTCGGCATCAAAGAGGTTTGAAGAAACTTTTGACACAAACCAGACAAAAAACTTTGGTTTTAATTACTTCGACACCGACTTGGGTTCCATTCAAGATCTGGGACTAAAGAGATTCAGCAATCTTGATTTCGATGATAGGGTTGGACTAGAGACAGAAAAGTTCCTAGCAGATTCGGACGTTGATGTAAATCTTGCACTCGGAGACAGGAAGATAACGAGAAACTCTAAAGTCGGAGATGCTTCTCATACATACTTTACTCCTGTATCGTTTTTAGAAAGCGGAGTAGTATATGACTTCTCTGACTCAGAAGAAGATGACAGCGGGAAATTCAGAAGAAGATCCGTATCTCAGTTCTCTAAGATAAATACATATTCTTTCTTGCTTGAGAAGATTGTTACCGATTCAAAAGCAAAAGATATGCTAGAAAGAAGTAGCATACTAGCTGACGAGTACAATGTAACAATATCTCCAATAGAACAAGGAAACTCCTTCTCCTGGTATCCAGAACAAGTAAGAGGAAGAAGAAATACCAAGTCATACGTTCAACAGGTAAGTGCAATAGAATTTTTTGATTATCTCACAAATGCAAAGTCTGAAGAACTTATAAGACCAAACAGGTTTCTCTCCTCCAGGCGAAGAAACAAGAGCAAAAGAACAAACTTGCAGAGACTCAATCCGTTCAAGTCAGCAGGAATCGTATCCGCTGGAAAAAACAGGAGAAGACGAACCTCCTCCCTTGTTGTGTCTACTTTATCTGGTGAAGAAAAGACTATGCGTAGATCAAAGTGGAAGTCATTGCCTAACCAATTGAAGTCGATGTACCTGAGAACTTCACAGGAGGGGAATAACAAGATTGTCGGTGAATTTATGGAAGATATGTCGAGAAACTATTCCTCTGATGGGTTTTTGGAATATAAGTTTACAATGGGGAAAATCATGCAAGTGATGTTCTTGGTCGGTTACGACGGTGCCAAAAATCCAATATGGAGAAAGATGACAAAAAGAAGGTACGATACCTTATCTGGCAAAAAAGTCATCTGCAAGCTGGAACCATACCGAAATGAGGCAGTTGGATACAGACAAACACCAGGATTAGATTTGAATGTCTATAATAGTTATTTTCTACTAGATGTCCAGAGAGAAGTCTTGCAACCAGCTGGTTCTTTGGAACTTTCGACAGCACAGGAAGACAGTCAAGTAACAGATATACCCTCCATGTCTCCAGATATGATCTCCTCACTTGATTTTGATATTGTCTCCGATGATGATATACTGAAGATGAATGATCTGCAACTAGATAGAATACCAGAAGGTCGAAGAAGAAGGCTAACCAGAATTTCGTCTAAAGTGTCGAGAAACGGACTTATGTGTAATCTGTTGTCAGACGAGAAAGAGAACGAAGAGTTTAAAAATGCCAATGCTCGCACAGGATTTGTGCCATCTAGGAAGGCAAGAGAAACGAACAAGAAATCGAAACAGAAGAATGGAGATGCCTACTAATGAAAGATAAGTTTAACGAAAAAATACTGGCATCCACCGAAGAAATCGAAAAACCTATCGAGAGTGTCGATGCTTATGTTGCTAGAACAAGGAACCAACCTCTAAACTCTAAACGAAGAAGAGCAAGAAGGTACAGAAATTCAAGAAGTGCTTTGTCTGCAAGGCAGAGAATAATGATGCACAGAGCAGCAATAAGAAACAGAACAACTGCAATGTTCTCCACTTCGGAAATGAGAATAGACTTCGAACTTGATGATGAGTTAGAAAGAAGAAGAAACAAGAGGCACAAGAGAACTGACCCATCCATGTCGAGAGGCACAGGAAAAAGAGTTTTGTCTGTGGAGTCCTCAAACACTAACGACAAAGGTTGGACACACTATAGAAGAAATGTCATGAGAGATCCTCAAGAATCTTTTATCCAAGATCCTTTGCGTGGTAGGTCTGCAAAGTATTTCCGTTCCAACGGCAATGCATTCGTGCCTCCAACAACGACCTATTTCTCACCCTTTATGTTCATGTTCTCCCCTGCTGCTAACGTCCCCACGAATGCAGACTACGGAGAGACTTCGGAGTGGTTGCTTTTAAAACCAAACAAGAGAAGATTTAGATTATACAGATCGATGAGAAGCAGACGTGGACGAAAAAGATTTAAATCAATTTTCAACAGATATTTATGGAAAAGTTATATGTTCGGTGGTAAATACGGAAAAGAGACTTACGAACCAACCATTCTTGAAGATGTTGTCTTTACAGATCATTATCATGAAAAAACAACACCAGTATATCAAAACATCATGGAAGGAGAGCAGTCAAGTCCGAAAAAGAACTATGTAACTTCCCGTTCTGTTTACAACTTCTACAATGAAAAATATGAAGACTTCTTGGCAGAATCGGATGTCCCTCACAATGCTTTGCCAAATCTTTACAATTTCCTTTCTGAAGTAATATCTGATGATACGACCAAGGAAGTCAAAGATCAAAACACACTTGGTGGGATCATTGAAGGTGAGAACCCTTTCCTAAGAACCCCAAGAGGAATGACAAAAAGTGCCGTCAAACAATCCACTCTACAGGAATATTTAAAAAACTACGGAGTAAGGTACGAAGATGCAAGACAATCAGGTAAGATAGATGAGATAACCTCCAAGAGTAAGAACGTCATATTCCCACTGCTACAGACTACAGAAATGCTCCAAGCAGATTATAAGAAAGAGTTTTTCCCGATGTACAATGAGATGGAGTTTACGATAGATCCTGATTCTGGTTTTGTTGATATTTTAGAGACAGCAAAAATGGAAGATGAGTTCACCAAGAATATCATACAACTTATATTAACAAAGAAGAACTCAACACTAGAGTTCTCAGAGAATATCTCAAACCCCGACGGACAGAGGGAAAACAAGAAAACCACAAAAAAGGTTTGGGATCTTTCTCAAGAGGTGTTTTCGTCAGAAAAGATCGACGAAGAGGTTTTCAACAAGAATGTAACGATTCTTGGTGACGATGTTGCGTTGAACAACTTATCTCAAAAGAGAAACATGTTCTTCTTCAACAACATTGTTAATCTTGCCTTCTCAGCAAAAGTCCAAGAATATATTAGAGAAAACTTCAGAACCTTCGAGGAGATGATCTCAGGAAAAAAGGCACACTCTGAAGTCGTTCTTTATAGGGTGTCAAAATATATCGGGGCTCCAAACGGTGAACCAGTAAAGAACTACTTTTTCCTCAATAAGTCAGACGTTGAGAACTTTAGGTTCGTGGACACACAAGTTAAGGTTAACGAGGAATACAGTTATGAAATATATTCTTATGATCTGGTCATCGGGAATTCGTATTCGTATACTGATAAGAAGATGTATCGTGATAGTGCAGCAGTGAAGGTGAACCAAAGACCATCCCTAAAGATCATAGAGAACAAGATATCGCAAACCTCAAACCTCATCCTAAGTGAACCACCGACAATACCAGATGTTAATGTATATCCGTTTTTTGACACAGATAACCGCATCGGGTTTAACTTCAATGGATCAGTCGGAAACAGACTTATGCTCCCCGTCGTCTTCTCGGAACAAGAGAAGGAGAGAATAGATAAACTAAAGAAGTCTCAAAATAGAGAAGGCCAAGAAAGGGTGTGGTATTCACAAGACGGTATTAATAGGTTTTATGAAGTCTATCGTTCGACAACACCCCCATCAGAACACTTCGATTTTCTCGGACAAATGAGAACAAGAACCCCCAACACTTCCTTCGTTGACACGATAGAACCAAACGTCACTTATTATTATCTATTTAGAGCAATAGATAACCACGGTAACGTATCAAACCCATCGGAAGTGATTCAGGTTACTATAGTGAAGGATAAGTTTGTTTACCCTATTATAAGGAACTACTCTTATGAGACAGCCAAAAAGAAAACAAAAGAAATGAAGAAAGATTTAAAAAGATACATAAGAATATCCCCTGTCTTGTCGAACATGATATTGGACAAGGATAGGACAGACACTTCTGTTTCCTCTGTCAACAAAGTCGTTAGTGCAACGTTGGGTCCAAAGGGTACTTCGATATGGGGAAAGAAATTTAAAGTAAGAGTCACTTCAAAGAACTCAGGAAAGAAAATGGATTTGAATTTTAAGTTTACTCAAGAATTTGAGAAACCAACTGATGAAGTAATTTAACATGTGCTTTATTTGTGATATAACTACTATTTATCTGTGTGGAGGATGTATAGATGGCATTTTTAGACAATTCGGGTGATATAATTTTAGACGCGGTGCTTACCGACACCGGACGATTCCGACTAGCAAAGGGTGACGGTTCTTTTAAGATCGCAAAGTTTGCCCTTAGTGATGATGAGATTAACTACGAGCTTTACAACAAAGCACATTCCAGTGGAAGTGCTTATTATGATTTGGAAATCCTTAGATCTCCAGTACTTGAGGCATTCACGAACAATGCATCTTCCATGAAAAGCAAACTTATTTCCATTCCAAGAAATAACCTTTTGTACCTCCCCATCATGGAGTTAAATGAATCCTTCTCAACAGACACAGCTAGACATACCAATGGTACTTACATTGTTGCTGTAGATGAGGAAACAGAAGAAGCAATCGGGCAAACAGGAACCCCACTAAAACCAGTTCAAGGTGTTATCAACGGAGAGACTCTTAAAGGAGGATCTTATATTCGGTTAGATCAAGGTCTGGATACGACTGAGATTTCACCAAAATTTAATATTGATTCTGATTTGTTAGAAACTCAATATACTATTGAGGTAGACAACCGTTTGGCCAAAGTGGCAAGTCAGGGTGGCACTGTTGCAACGATTTCGTATATCGATGATGACAACATTGCATCTTACTTTTTGACACTTGGCACAGACCCAGACTTTGTATCAGACAACACAGATACTTCTACGAGCAATAGACAATCTATTTCCGGTCCCAGGGGGACGGTAATGGAGTTCGTTATGCAATCATCTGTTGAGTTAAATACGAGTGACTACCTCTTTGATACTCTCGGAAATACCGGGACACTAGCAGGGCAATCAAATGGTGCCTCTGCAACAGTGAGCATTAAATATATTGATTCATTAGTCCGAGTTCAGGGAGCAACTACTGGTGCTTCAATCGATATTCCAATCAGATTTGTGAAGAAGCAATAGCAGGAGAATAACTGATGGCAACTATTTATAAACCCTTTTTAAACGACGATATGTCTTCTACGAGGACACTCTTACATGAGTCGATTCCTTTGACTGGGACTATCGTCTCGGGAACCTATTCCGACAATAACGTCAAGAACTTTTCACACGGGATGTTTCAGTCAGTGTATGATTATCCATACCTCTCTTCCTCCTCTAATCATGTTTTTGATATAACGTGCGGATACTCAAGCAAGTCTGCACTAAGTTCGTCATCAAACAGCCAAAACTCCAAGAAGATTGCCATCTATAACCAGATGGCACAAGTTCTTGTTGGGCATGACGTTACTGGATCTATCTTGAGATTTGATCGAGATGGTGACTTAACTGACGGTGCAAAATTAAATGAGGTTTATTTTCTAAACCTCTCAAGACTTGTCACGAAAGATGAGATTAAGAAAGGAACATTCTCTTTATCTCTATTAACTGGTTCTTCATACATCGCAAGAGGAACACAATCGTGGAACCTGTCATCATCTGCTAGATTAACTATTTCCGATGCAGGAGCAGCAACATCTTACAAGACAAACTCCCCTGCTGGAGAGTATAGTGTCTTATATACTTCGTCTGCTGAACCAAATTCGAGTTCTGGTGTTGGTTTGTTATACTATCAAGCAGGGGTTGCTGTCGTAACTGCGTCCGTGTTTGATGACTCTATCATGTCTAACGATGCTGGGTTATCTCTCGATAAAGTGGATTCGATTCTAACGGGTTCAACGATCCAGGTAGCATCAGACTCCTTTAGACACAGAATTGACAACTTTACACTCAACAATACAACAGAACTGAACTCAACAATATATTTCTGTCGAGTGAACCACAATGAATACAACTATTCTGCGAACCCAACCTACACATCGGGTAGCAAAATTCGAGTAAAGAATAACACGTTGGATAATCCAACATCTTACATCACAACCGTCGGTCTTTATAGTGCAGACAACGAACTTCTTGCAGTTGCAAAGTTGTCTGAACCATTAAAGAAAGACCCGACAAATGAGATGATTCTCCGTGTAAGATTAGATTACTAGGAGGACACCATGTCTTTCTACGAGTTTAAGGCAAGTGACATACTGGTAAACAGGTTGAGAACTCACCCTCGAAGTGAGTTCTTTATCTATGATGGCAAGGTATATCTAAATAACAGCACTAAAACGAGTGTCTCTCTTTACGAGGGTATTTCTGGAAGTTTTCCCTTTACTTATAAAAAAGGAGATAGGTACTATCTCAAGACTGTAAAGACGGGCAGCTTCGACGAGGCTATCTTCGGGACAACATTTTCAGGATCATACCCTCAGACATCATCTTTAACTGTGGGCATTTACCAAGGTCCGTATCCAAATAATCGTAACGAAAATATCATGGGGTTGTGCAATTCTTTCAATTCATATACTCCGATGTCTCGTCATCACGGTTTTGATACTTCAGAATTTGGAAACAAGGCACAGCAAGATGCAAGCTTGGTCTATGTCCCAAGCATCTTCTTTGGTTCTGAGATCAAGAAGGGCACAACAAAGTGCCGTTTTTATATCTCTGGAACGATGGTTGCAGAAGTCCACGACGAGAATAAGAACGGTGAAATGATTCAGGTAGGTCCGACGGGCAGTGCAGGTTCTGGTTCGGTTGCGGGTTCTGTCTTATACAAGGAAGGGTTCGTGTTCCTAACAGGATCTTGGGAATTGGACACGGCACACACAGAAAACTATGGAACTGGTTCTGACAATCCCAAGTGGAAATACTTTGGGTCTACCAAGGTGGGGATACCAAGTTCAAGTTTTGCTGTCGAGTTCGAAGGAACAAATGATATTCCAGTTATGACGATGTTTGCTCATGCTGATAAGGGTGATCTAAACAACTCTTCAAATCCCACATTCATTCTCAAAGACCAGGCTCTTTTGAAGACGACAGGATCTTACACTTATATAGAGAATCCGAAATTAAAGATTAAAAATATCACCACAACAAGGTATAATGATACAGGGTCGTTTGAGAAAACCACCTACATTTCAACAATCGGCATTTATGACGACGACAAAAACCTTATTGCTACTGCAAAAATGGCAAAACCAATAAGAAAAAGAGAAAGAGATAGTTACACTTTCAAACTAAAACTTGATTTATGATATTGGGATTGGATGTTAGCACATCCATCGTTGGAGCAACACTACTTGACAACGATGGTAAAATAGTGTATTGTAATGCATGGGACTTGAGAAAATACAAGGATCACTTTACAAAAGCAGAGGTAGTAAAAAATGAGTTATGTAGCACACAGTTTGATGATACTGTTAGAGTTATCATCGAAAAGCCTGTCAGTAGTTTCTTCGGCACTGGAGGCTCGTCGGCAAAAGTCATCACAACACTCGCAAAGTTCAACGGGATAATCAGTTGGATTTGTAGAGAGAGGTTCGGGTTCAATCCCGAGTTTATTGTTTCCACCACAGCACGAAAGCATTGCGGAGTAAAAGTTCCGAGGGGAACTAAGGCAAAAGAGTTTGTTCTCAATTTTGTAGCTGAAAGTGTGGATGATTTTGTGATAGAATATACCAAGTTTGGAAATCCCAAACCCGGTTCATTCGATAAAGCAGATAGTTATATTGTAGCAAAGGCAGGTTTTCTTGGATACAGAGAAGCTTAGTGTTCTTAAAAGAGTCCTCGGTGGGTTTTACCGCTCCGGAGACGAAATATTATTTTATTGTCCAAAATGTAAACACCACAAAAGAAAGATGTCAGTCAACCTTGACGAAAATGCTTTCAAGTGCTGGATTTGCGACTATAGTTCGAGAGGCATCCACCGACTTGTTCGTCGGTATGGTGACTTCAAGTCTCGTCGTGAGTGGGAGAAGTTGGATGACAAGATTGATTTATCTTCCGCATCATCCTTGGAAGACCTTTTCAAGACAGAGGTAGAAGAAACCGAAATAAAGGATGTCATATCTATGCCTGATAGTTTCAAGAGTCTCACATCGAGGCAATGCAAACCAACTGCAATATATCCAAAGAAGTATCTGAAAAAGAGGGAGATAACAAGTGAAGACGTTCTTGCATGGAAAATAGGATATTGCGATGCAGGAGAATTCTCAGGTCGCATAATCATCCCATCATTCGATGCCGAAGGAGATCTAAACTACTTCATCGCAAGATCCTACGACGACAACTGGATGAAGTACAAGAACCCTCCTGCAAGCAAAGATGTTGTCTTCAATGAACTCTTTGTCGATTGGACTAACGATTTAGTTATTGTAGAAGGTGTCTTCGATGCTATTGTAGCAGGAAACTCAGTTCCACTCTTGGGGTCAACACTTCGTGAAGACTCTAAACTTTTCAAGAAGTTGGTGAAACACGATACTCCGATTTACATGGCACTCGATGCAGATGCATCATCAAAGGAAACAAAAATAATAAAAAAACTCTTGACATATGACTTCGAAGTCTATAAAATAGATACTTCGGGTTTTGATGATGTCGGATCAATGCCTCGATCCGTCTTTCAAGAGAGGAAAGAAACGGCACAAATAATGACCCAAGAGCAGATGTTAATCGTCGAGGCTCTTGGGATATAGGAATTTTTATATATGGTTAGAATAGCACATATTGCGGATACTCATATCAGAAACTATAAGTATCACAAAGAATATCGAGAAATCTTTTCTCGTATGTATAAGTTGTTAAAAAAGAAGAAAGTGGATTACATCATTCATTGCGGTGATATTGCCCACACGAAAACACAATTATCTCCAGAGTATTTTGAGATGTGTGGTGAGTTTTTGTCATCCTTGGCAGACATTGCACCAACACACATTATTCTTGGGAACCACGACGGCAACTTGAAGAATCAAGGTCGTCTTGATGCGGTCACTCCCGTAGCTGAAGCACTGGAACACCCCAATCTTTTCATCCATCGAGACTCGCAAGAGGTGCAGATGAATGACGAGATTACATTAAATGTTCTCTCAGTCTTCGATAAAGACAACTGGATTGAACCAACTAACAACGACAAGATCAATATTGCCCTGTTTCATGGGTCTGTGTCGGGTTGTAAGACCGACTTAGGTTGGACTATGGAGAATGGGGAGGTAGATTTAAAAACCCTCCAAAACTTCGACTATGCGTTTCTGGGGGACATTCACAAAACAAATCAAACTCTCGACAAGAAGGGTAAGATTAGATACCCTGGTTCAACAGTTCAACAAAACTTTGGGGAAACTAATGACAAGGGATTCTTGCTTTGGGATATGGAAAGTAAAGACAAGTATAGTTGTGAACACTATGCGATCCCAAACCCTAAACCTTTTGTAACCATCATTCTCACTCCAAAGGGAAAACTCCCTCGTGGAACTGAAGTACCAAAGGGTGCAAGGATTAGATTACAGGCAAAGAGCAAGTTACCACTTGATGCTATTATGAAAGCAAAGTCTGTTGTAGCAACGAAGTTCAAACCAGAGAGTGTTGTGTTCAACAACTCTACTGTCGGTGGATTCTCAGATGAACACGAGAACATCTTCGCAGAAGAAGGAAACCTTCGTGACACAGGTGTGCAGGAGAAGTTCATCCGTGAATACCTTGCAGACTACAATCCAGATGAAGATACTCTACAGGAAGTTTTCAACCTCAATAAGAAATATAATGACGAGGTAGAGCAGAATGAGGATGTGTCTCGTTATGTCAATTGGAGTCTAAAGAAACTTGAGTTTGACAACTTCTTCAACTACGGAGAAAACAACTCAATAGACTTCGACAATCTTAGTGGAGTAACAGGAGTCTTCGGGAAAAACTTCTCTGGAAAGAGTAGTGTCGTTGACACGTTGCTTTATTCTATGTTCAATAGTACATCGAAGAACGAGAGAAAGAGTGTGAGCATAATCAATCAACAAAAAGATTATGCCTCCGGAAAAGTCACCATCCAAGTTAATGACAAGTTGTTCACCATTGACAGAACTTTGGAGAAGTATAAGAAAAAACTTCACGGTGTTGAATCTACCGAGGCAAAGACAGCATTGGACTTTTCGTCTCACGACATGTCATCGGGAGAAACCGAATCATTGAACGGACTAACGAGAACGGACACTGATAACAACATTAGAAAACAGTTCGGAACCCTTGAGGATTTCCTTACCACTTCTATGTCATCTCAGTTAGGTTCACTTACCTTCGTTTCAGAGGGTAACAAAAACCGTAAAAAGATCCTTTTTTAAAAGCAATGGTGTCTTTTTTTTTAGTAGCCCCCCCCCCCGTATATTTTGAGCAGTTTC
>Ga0115011_10002383_pt1 | contig 13077 bp, 10 predicted proteins | sample TroAtlMetagenome_2_FD_88705 | JGI IMG/M metagenome (GOLD analysis project Ga0115011, IMG submission 88705) | Marine eukaryotic phytoplankton communities from Atlantic Ocean - Tropical Atlantic ANT8 Metagenome | ecosystem: Environmental > Aquatic > Marine > Oceanic | place: Tropical Atlantic... | reverse complement strand
TCGCCATCGACGGAACCGTTTCATCCAACAACGGGGCCAACGGCTCCACCATCTTCATTGCTGAGAGCCTTCCAGCATTCTATGAGTACAAGGCAGACCTGACTCCAGTAACCGGTGCACTGACTCTCGAAAGCATCATCACCCTGGAACAAGATGCGGCAATGGCCTGCTACTTTGATGATGGTACGGGGATCATGACCAACGTCATCTGCGGCGGGAATTCAGCACTTTACGGTCAATTCCCCTATGGGTGCGCCTCTCCATCGATCCTCGACGGAACCCCTCTGTTCTTCTCACTTCCAGAGGGTTCCACGAATCTTCAGTGCATGACTGTCGCAGGCGCTATCGGAACCATGGTCAACATTGAAAAACTGACCGTATCGGGTCCTCCCACGGCGTTCATCACCTGTGATGACGGAAGCGCATGTACAAGCGATGATAAATGTGATTCAGGGGTATGCACAGGAACGGCGGTGTCCTGCGACGATGGCGTTCCCTGCACGGTAGATACATGCGACCCAACAAACGGATGCTCCTCTGCTCCGGATAACAGCTTCTGTGATTCAGCGGATGCCTGCGAAACGTTCTCCTGCGATGCTGTGGCCGGTTGTCAGTACGGGCCGGTTCCCAGTTGCTGCGGGAACGGCGTCATCGATACGGGAGAAGAGTGCGATGACAACAATCTTGATGACGGAGATGATTGCACGAGTATCTGCACCATTCCGGTTCCAAGCTTTTGCGATGAGACAACACCACCTTTCCTCGTCGACTCCGAGTCATACATCGTCTATCTCCAGCAGGACTTCTCCATGAATACTCCCCCAGATGCAGTAGAGGGAGATCTCCTCATTCTGGCTAGCAGCACCGCTTTTGGTAGCACGATCATAGTCCCTCCGGGCTGGACAGAACTCGCCCTGGAACTCGCCGCAAAACCCTGTCTTCCTGTGGAAGGAACCACTTCCCAGATTCTCACTCGATTTGTCGAGCTCGACGAGCCCGCAGTGCACAACTTCAGCTACACGGAAACCTCCTACGCTCCGGTGATCATGAGTGCCTATCGAAATGTGCGAAAGGACGAGCCCTTCCTGACCCAGACGGTCAACCTTACGGGCACTGCAGACGGCGGCTACATTCCTGAACCTCTCGAGACCAAGAAGCCCGACACCATGCTACTGGCTGTTCTGGCGGGCTCATGGGGAACCAATACCTGGTCAGGCCCTGCTAACTGGACACAAGACTCCCCTGAAGCGGAACGAACCACCATCTTCCACTCCATTCAAGAGACTCCTGGATTCACAGACCCATCCATTCTCTTCTATCCATCCTGGATGGACACGGGACACTTCCACCTCCTGGCGCTGAATACATGCACCAACTGCGGCGATGGGACGCTCTCGGGAATTGAGGAGTGCGATGACGGAAACCTCAGTCCAGGGGACGGCTGTAACGAGTTCTGCCAGGTCGTTGTCTGTGGAAACGGAATCATCGAACCCAGCGAGATGTGCGATGACGGCAACGTGAACCCCGGGGACGGCTGCAATGCAGAATGCAACGTGGAGTGGGAATGTGACACGTCCTCTCTCGTCACCGTTGTGAGTGTCAGTGAAGCGACGAGCAGTGCCGCCTGTTCAGACACCCCTGCATCCCTCATTATAGATGCCCCGGAAGATATCAAGAAGAACGATCTCCTGGTGCTGGTCCTGACCTGCGCAACACCGGAAGAAGGAAACATTCCGGCAGATAATCCCGTGCCGGGATGGACCCTGCTCAGCGAACACACCACCCAGAGCGTCACCTCAAGTGTGTTCTATCGTGTCGCTGACTTCGGTGAACCAGACTCCTATACATTCACTTACCCAAGTGACGTATTCGTGTCCGCTGTAATGACGGCTTTCCGAAACACCAAACCGAGTGACCCGGTTTTCACCAGTACATCAAAGAGCACAGGTGGCTACGGTACTTCCGAAGGAGGATATATCCCGGAGGCTCTGACCACCGGAGTAGACAACACCATGTTGGCTCTCATGTTCTCCAGCCCCAACGGGCACAATGTTTTCTCCTTACCTGGGGATTGGAACATCGCGTATCCGGGCGAGAACAACTGCACCTCGTCCGGATTCTTCTACAAGATTCAGGAAGTGGCCGGGCTCACGGATTTAATTCTGGCGAATGCCGTCACCCTGGACATGGGCGTGGCCCACATGATGGCCCTGACTATCTGTGACCCCGGTTGTGGAAACAATGACCTGGACTGGGGGGAACAATGCGATGACGGGAACGAAAACGATGGCGACGGCTGTTCAGCTACTTGCCAACTGGAATAATCCAGACAGGTCGCTACAGAGTTGTAAGAGCCTTTACGGGCCACGTCGGAAACAACTGAGCTTCCATCCGTATCGTTTCTGAATCCGCGACACCAGAATAGGTCGCCCCCGATTTCAAATCCAAAGCATTGCCAGGGGTGAACCTGCCCCTCGTAGAACGACAGTCGAGGGCTAGCATGATGTCATTCCCAGGGCATTGGACACCCCGGTCGACTAGATGGCGTCCGTGCCCTCTTCGCCCGTGCGAATGCGAATGCACTCTTCCAAATGAGTGACGAAGATTTTCCCATCCCCCACTTCACCCTCCCCGCGACGTGCAGAGTTCAAAATGGCGTCGATGGTGGGTTGCTTAAACTCGTCATTGCAAGCGATGTCGAGTCTTATTTTGGGGACAAGGGCGGGCGCCACCTCAAGTCCCCTGTAGATGTCTTTCCGCTCGGCTTGGCCGCGACCTGAGCAGCGGGTCACCGTAATCCGGGTGATCTCTGCAGCAATCAATGCCTGACGCACCTCGTCCAACTTCTCGGCCCGAATAATGGCTGTAATTAATTTCATGGCGTTCCTCCCTGAATACCTGAGCGCACTGATTAGTTTGGATTGAGCAAGCCGTAACCATGCTCACCATGAAGACTGTGGTCCATACCGGCCAGTTCCCGGCGCTCATCCAGCTTCAATCCAACGACCTTGTCCACCAGGAGCAACAGGAACAGGGTTCCCACAGCGGAGGCCACCATGGCCACCAACACGCCAGCGGTTTGGTGGCCCAGTTGAGTCATCATGCCCGCTTCGGGAACATCCCGCAGGAAGAACGTCAGTCCAATGGCACCGATGATCCCGGCGACTCCATGAATCCCGAAAACATCCAGGGTATCGTCGTATCCAAGGCGGTTCTTCATCACGATGGCACCATAGCTGAAGAGGGAACCCAGACAACCCAACATCAGGGCGCCTCCGGGCATCACATCCCCCGCGGCAGGTGTAATGGCAACCAACCCCGCGAGAATTCCAGACACCAGACCCAGACTGGTGGACTTCTTGTGCAGAAAACCCTCCATCGCGATCCAGGTAAGTGCCCCGGCTGACGCAGCAATTTGGGTCATGGCCAGGGCCTGTCCCGTTTTCAAACCGCTCTCCACAGAGCTTCCTGCGTTGAATCCGAACCACCCTACCCACAGCAATCCGGCGCCCATCATGGTCATCACAAGGCTATTGGGGTGCATGGCGACCCGGGGAAACCCGCGACGAGCACCCAGATAAATGGCAGCCACCAGACCAGCCACACCCGCGGAAATGTGAATCACGGTACCACCTGCAAAGTCGATGGCATCTCCGGTGAGAAAACCACCGCCCCAGACAATGTGGGCGAGCGGGTTGTAGATAAGCAAGCTCCACAAGGCGATGAAAATGCAATAGCCCCGGAACTGGACCCGCTCCGCGAAAGCGCCCGCAATAAGGGCGGGGGTAATGATGGCGAATTTACCCTGGAACATGGCAAAGACATATTCGGGAATGCCCCCATCCATAATGGTTTGATCAATGCCTGACAGCATGAACTTCCCACTGTCCCAGCCCACAATTCCCCCAATGCTATCCCCGAAGGCCATGGCATAACCACAGACTGTCCACAGGACACCAATGATGGCCATCGCTGCAAAGCTGTGCATCATGGTGCCCAGCACATTTTTCGTCCTGACCAGGCCTCCGTAAAACATGGCCAGACCTGGAATCATCAACAACACCAATGCTGTACTAGTCAGCATCCACGCCGTCGTTCCACTATCGACTTCTGGTGTCGACGCAAACGCGGTGGATGCCGCCAGAGACAACGCCCCAACAACACACAATACACTAAGATTTTTCATGCTAAATACTCCCCCCCGGTCGATTCGCATGCGGTGTAAATATCTCGTTGAACACAATAGGAGGAATGAATGACGAGCAAGGATTGCTCCCTTGAGGATGTCTCCACCGCCCCCCAGCGTGTTCCCCTCAAGGCCCTATGCTTTGCAGGAAATATTCACTGAGTCAAGGGGATAGATTGGGGTGCAATCTATTTTGGTTGCCCCTCACCACCGTCGCCATAAGCCGCGTCTTCTCCGCCCTATCCATTACACTCTTCTCCGCATTGGAACACCATGGAGCCACTAAAGCTTTCCAACGGGCTCTCCCAATTTTGATGGTGGTATTTGTCCGTACACAAATCGAGGGATTCGCCCCATACATTCCACCGGTCTAACCCCTTGTCAGCTCATCCAGAATCCAAATTGGAGATCATACAGTCAAAGCAACCGGAGGAAACGCCCTCCACTGCACCACAAAATGCACTTCTTCCTCTCCGGGTCACGCCCGATTCCAGTTTTTCTTGAAGGGTCTAATTTGGATGCAGAGGGAGGGGGATGAAGAGCCAAGAGAGCTAACCTGGTCAGGTTCCATTCATGACTACCGAAAGAGACTCAAGCTTGCTTCTTTTACCCTTCGACTCTAGATTCTTTATACACGAAACCCAACTGTGGAAAGTCTCGCCATGTTTGATACGACCACTGAATCCATATCCACCCTTATCAAGGGGGGAAACAGCTACCTGTTCCTGCTTCCCATCTACAGCGCTCTTCTAATTGGAGAACGCCTCACCCACATGGGCCTGGTCAAGGACCGAAAGTGGAACAATCCAGACACCGCTGCGAACATTGCCATCACGGTATCCAGCCTGGTCATCAACACGTTCATTGGCCACCTCCTTCCCCTGGGTGTGATGGCGCTCCTGTATGAGGCTGGGCATCTCATCACCCTCAACGAGACCCTGGGTGGGTGGGTCCTGGCTTTTCTGCTCTATGATCTGGCCTGGTACATGGACCACCGCATCGCGCACCGGGTCGGTTTCTTCTGGGCGATGCACCACGTCCACCACTCTTCAGTGGAGTACAATATGACCGTCGCCTCTCGGGGGTTCGTTCTGGATATCACGCTACTGTCCCGACCGAGCTTTTATCTCCTGCCTCTCCTTGGAGTCACCCCGTTTCACTTTATGACTGTATCCATCGGAACCAACATCTGGGGAATCGTTCAACACACTCGCCTCGTGGGTAAATTGGGCTGGCTTGACCGGCTTTTCGCCACACCTTCAAGCCACCGCGTTCACCATGGTACAGAAGCCAAGTACCTCGATCGTAACTATGGTGAAGTCCTGATGGTTTGGGACCACCTCTTCGGTACCTACCAGACAGAAGAAGAAGAACCCACGTATGGCGTGACAATCCCTATCGAAACCCATAACCCGCTCCGCATCTGGGGGGCCGGCTTCGGATGGCTCCGCGCCAAACAGGCACGTGCATTGGGTTTCCGGGAGCGAATGAAGTGTCTTTGGATGCCTCCGGAATGGCATCCACTCGAGACACCAACGACTCCTGCACATACAGGCTGGAACGATGAATAGAAAACGGTGAGAAGAATAAAAAGGATCGGACGAGACCTGGACAGGTTCGACCTATAGCGGACAGGCTATAGGACTTGAATTTATTAAAGATTATTTGTAACTAACTAGGTTGCAAATAGCCCTTTAGATTAGAACAATTACCATGGAGGACATCGATGAAACGATTCCTGTTCCTATTCGCCTTTATGCTCGTCATGTCTTCAGGATGCAGCAATAAGGTCATCAATCTGACGCCACCATCCACTGGGGTGGATGGACTCATTCCATATTGCGATGGAGGGTTATGGGCAAGTAGAACGGAACACACATCCGCGTTTGGAATTACGAAAGGATTGGCACACGGAGAAGCCCTCTATTTTTGCTGTCCTGGAACTGGAACAAAGCCCATTTGCCATAGAGCGCTTTGGAAAGATCGTAAAGCCAAACCTAAAGCCAAACCTGAAGCCAAACCTGAAGCCAAACCTAAAGCCAAACCTCCTTCTCCGGCCCCATCAAAAGACCGTATCGAGTTCTTTTAATGAAGTCTGTCTCATTGGCCAGACAGGTTCGGCCAGGCCGGACCCGGGCCCTCTGAATTTCAATTCTGACAGCCCTGTCGGATGGGACCCAATCGAGTCCGCTCTCGTCAGATTGGATTTGAAACAGCGCAAATTCCCATGGAAGGGAAGCCCGAGAACGAGTACGAGATCATCAACAGTCAACAGGCATGGTTGGCAGAGAGTGACATTCCCAAGCTCTTCATCAACGCAGAGCCTGGAGCACTGCTACACGGGATGTTCCGGGACATTGCTCGTTCATGGCCCAATGTGACGGAGGTGACCGTCGCCGGGATTCACTTCATTCAGGAAGATTCCCCCGACGAAATTGGAGAAGCCATTTCCAATTGGCTTGCGGATGGGGTCAAGGCTCCGGTCATAACCGTCCCGACCTGGTTCAGATCAAAGCACTCTCCCTCTAGCGCCACCGAAAGCCAAAACCATTGTCCTGTATAGGTTTTGGTCTAAATAACTCCTATCTAGACAACCCTCTTCATGGTATAATAAGCCCTTGGCAACCTGAAACGGGAGGAGACCTGTGATGAGAATTTGTTCTTGGGTTTATGGCCCCTTCATGGTGGGACTCTTGATGACCGGTTTGGGCTGTTCAGGAGGGACATCGACTACCCCTGAGGGAACCTGGTCTTGCATTGCACAGTGGTCAGGGGAGGAGAGCGGCGTCCCCATCGCCATGTCCTCAGTGGCGCAGAACAGCTGTGTGAATGGTGACTTGAGTTCTTCGGGCGTGATCTCCATCGGAGACGCCCAGTGGGCTGAGGAAAAAAAGGGCACCTGTCACGGGTCGGATGATGAATTGTATGGAACCTGGTCCTCTCTTGAAACCATTCCAAAGAATCAGGCCGCAAAGGCATTTGAAAAGGAGCGCTTCGGAGGGCAAAGCCTTGCTATGGCAACGTGGGATGGCCCGTCCCCGTATCGCGTGAAGGTTCTCTCCCGAACGGACACTGAGTTAAAATTACTGAACCCTGACAGCAGACTCATCGCTTGCACAAAACTCTAATTTCCTTGCCTTTCGGAACTCCACACCGCCCCAATCCTCTCCGGAACCCGTCCGATTATCATGGTTAGACGGCCGGATACTGAAATCTTCGGGAGGGGGATTCAAGGGAGAATTAGCCAGGGGCAATGAAATGATACCAGGAAGGTATGCAGGGGTGAATGGGGAGGGAGGCCGACCTCAACAAAGCCATTGGCTCCATTCAAATCAGGCTCAAGGACAGGCCTTATATTGACTGTCGATGCATCGTTTTGCCGCCCCCTTGATGGAATCTATTTTGGACTCCATTCCCGCCTGCAACATCTCGGAGCCTGCCTCAGCGCCAAGCTTAGTCTTAAACGCCTTTTTCAGCATACTTTCCCAATTTTTTATAACCTCTTTTGAGCCTTCATGCCCCTGTGAGGCCGCTACATGATGCCAGGTCATCCCATTGATTCGATTCTCATCGTCAGGCATTTGAGCCAACATATTGGCATAAAGGAACTGGGCGGAAGTCACTCCCTGGCGCGCGGCCTTGCTCAACCAGTTTCTTGCCTTGGTCAGGTCTTTTTTTACTCCTGCCCCATCCATGAAAAGAGCCCCCATCATCATTTGCGCATGTTTATCCCCGGCCTTTGCCCCAAGATCGGCCCACTTGGCGGCTTTCTTGAAGTCCACCGGGACTCCTTTTCCAGCAGCCCACATGGAAGCGAGTAAAGTAGCCCCTTTTGCATCACCAAGCTCCAACCCTTTGAGGGCCCATTTCTCCGCAGCATCCAGGTCTCTTTCGATGTCAGTGCCCTTCACATACAGTTTTACCAGCGTAAGGGGAGCAGACCCTCCTCCCTCTTCTCCAGCCCTGAGGAACCAGGCCATGGCCTTGTCCATGTCTCGCGGCATACCAGTCCCATTCTTGTACATGTTTCCCAGTATCATCATGGCTCCCAAATGCCCTTTTTCCACAGCGGCCGTAAGAACTTCAACTGCCCTGGAACTATTTTGGGGAACCCCTTCCGCACCGTTTTGGTAGATTTGACCCAATAAGCCCATCGCCTCTCTATGACCTTGTTCGGTGGCCTTCTCCAGCCACTTGACCGCCATTTTCGGGTCTTTTTCCGTTCCTTCAAAGGTTCCAAAAAAGTACCTGAATCCCAGGTGACTCTGGGTATCGGCGTCCCCCTGCTCGGCCGCCATATGCAGATACTTGACTGCACCAGGCACATCCTTCGGAACGAAATACCCCTCTTGCAGTATCTGCGACAATTGAATCTGATCAGTTACGCTTCCTTCCTCCGCCCGTTTCTTCTTATCCCCTATGACCGTCTCAACGTCCCGATCAGCACAAGCTTTGGATTCAAACTTTTCCAGGCCGGCAATACAGGCTTTTGCAGCGGCACGTGCTCGCTTCTGGGCAGCAACTGACATTCTACTCTTCAAGGTGTCCCCATTGGGGTCCTCCGCAGTGGAGATGTCATCATCATAGGCCATGATAAACCACTTGAATGCATTCTCATCGTCTTGGGGAAATGACGTGCCATCAAAATGGGCGGAATATAGTTGCCATCGCGCTTCATACACCCCTCCAAACGCGGCCTTTCGCATCCAGGAGTTGGCCTTTTCCACATCCTGCTTGACCCCCTTTCCTGCCCCGTATTGAAGTGCCAGGAGATAGCCGGAATAGGGTTCCGTTTCTCGTAAAGCATTGTTTGTAACAAAAGAGCGTTTAAACCAGGTCTGGGCCGCCTCCCGATCTTTGTTCCGACCTTCACCGGCATCCAGCAATTCTGCAAAATTATGCAAGGATCTGGGGTCCCCTTGTTGAGCGCCTTTTTCAGTCCAATCTGCGCTCTTGGCAAGGTCTTTCTCCAGACCGAATTTCCCTTTTCGATACGCGGTTGCCAATTCCCGCTGTGCTACAGGACTGCCCCCCTCAGCAGCCCGAATCAACCAGGTCTGGGCCGCCGCGTCGTCCTTCTCTCCACCCAGGCCATGTTGTGCCATGACAAACAAATCATGGAACGCATCAATATTCCCTTCCTCTGCAAGTTTCTCCAGACCCGCGCGGGATTTTATATATCCCTCTTCAGCCTTTTTCTTGTCTGTTTTGACGCCCCAAAATCCACCATCAAGCGCATTGGCCCACATCATCTGAGACCTGGGTTTACCCTGCTTGGCAGCCGCCTCATACCACCGGAGTGCCTCTTTCATATTCCTCGAAGTGCCCAAGGCATTAGCCAACGCCTCAGCAACCAGTTCCTGTGCATGCGCATCTCCCTCTTCCGCCTGAGCCAACAAGGTCTTGAAACCGGCTTTGAGCCATTCGATACTTTTCGGAATATCCTGGACGACACCTCTGCCTTGAAGCAGGAGAATACCAACCCGATATTGGGCTTCCCCATGCCCCTCCTCCGCAAGGGGCACATACGACCAATATGCGCCGGTGAAATCTCCGGTATTGTAGGCCGCTCTTCCCTTCTCCACATTCCCCTGAACCGTGGGCAATAAACAGTCTTCAAATTGGCTCTCCACACATTGTTTTGCGGCCGCTTCCGATTCCTTCAATTCCTCTGCCGTCAACTTGGCCGACAGCTCTTCGGCCAACTCGGTATAGCCCTCCAGTTTTCCCTCCAGCTCGCTGTCAGCCCCTTTCGCCCGGACAATGCTAAACCACATGTGGGCCTTCGAAAGTTCCTCTTTCATGCCGTACAGGCCAGCGCAGGCCAAGGCCATGATGAGAGCCGGGTGTTGGTGTCCTGCCCTGATGTCATCAAGAATCATGTTCAGCCCCTTTTCGGGGTTCCGTTCGAGGCCATCTCCTTCGAGATAATGAATGGCTATCAGACTTCGTGCTTTCACAGAACCAGCATCAGCGGAACGACTCCACCAAAAGAGGGCCTCCTCGGCATCGGGGGGTCCCCCATCACCCTTCTCATAGCCTCTGGCGAGGGTGCCAAACATTTCGGCCAGCTGCCCATTGTTTTCCAGTGTCACCCCCTGTTCAATGGCCCTTCGAAACCATTTGGCGGCCTCATCCCGCTGGACATCGCCACCAAGACCCATCAACAAAAAGGTTCCGCAAGCCAATTGTGCATCGAGTAAGTCCTGTTCTGCTGCCAATCTCATCCATTTGATAGCATTGACTCCATCTTCTTTCGTGACGGAGATCATTCCCATCACCAGTTGGGCTTGTGGCATACCCATTTCTGCTGCGGGTTGGAGGTAGCGGACGGCCTTTTCGAAGTCTTTCGCCTCGTACGCCTTAAACCCTTCCAAAGCTTCTGCGCTTATACGAACACGGTCCTCCATGACCCCTTCGGGCCCATCAGAGGTAGAGGCCGTTCCTGCACCTGTATGACCACAACCCACCGTCAGTACCCACAGCGCTAACACCCCAACCCATCTCATTCCCTGACTCAGCGTACACATGTGTTCTATCCTCTCCGGGCCGCACCCGATTTCGGTTTTTCTTGATGCCTGAATGTTGATGGGTTCGAGGGTGGAGAGTCAAGACACCAGCTCCTCTACCTTCTCTATGAACCTTTTATTCGAGCCGATCATTTATCAATCGACAGGGATGACCAAAAACGGGTCCCATCCAGGACAGGCCGCACCCGATTTAAATCCGGACGGGCCTGAGTCAAGCTGCCAAAAACAGACTCGCTAGTTCATTTTGATTTCCAAACCCTAGTGAAAACGTCGCCAGAGCGAGAATTTCAGCTCAAAACCGGCAGTAAAATAATCCATCTTTTTCGGACAAAGAGCCCATTCCAAATTCCCCCGTATCTCCCTAGGGTCCACTGTGCTCAGATTTCTCAAGGTACGAGATTCTGAGCCTTAACGGGAGACCAAGGGGGAGAGTCTGGAGCAAGGCAATGTGTTGTCTGCTCTGAAAGTCCTCCACAGGCAGTAAAGGGATTGCGACGTCTGTAACAAGTTCCCGAAATGACTGGTAACCTTCAGGAGGACCACATGATGCTCAAACGGCGGATTCACGTTTCATTATTCAGCGCACTCATCACTGCTGGGTTGCTTTCCGCAGGATGTGACACACCTACCGATTCGGAATTGACAGCCGAGGGGGAAAACCTCGACATGACTGCCACGGGTGAAGCCACGGACAACGAACTCGAGACTGAGGCGACGACCGTGGAGAATCTCCTGGAACAGGATGTTCCCGAAGAGATCGAAACAGCCATTATTCGAGGTACCATCACCGCTTCTACCGAGCCCAGCAATGGGGGAATCGGGGACGTGTACATCGCGGTCACTGAAACCAGCCCCCTGATGGGCCCTGTCGAACAACTGGCAGGGGTCATCGTGGAAGGCGTGGACTTCTCTGAAGAGACCGCCCAGGTAGACTACGAAATCACCGTACCTGTAGCGAAGACCGTCTTTGTCACGGCTCTGCTGGATGACAATGGAAACGCCACGGCATCGGATCCACCCGGACCTGACCTGGGAGACCTGATCTCTCTGATTGGTCTCGACCCCCCCTCCCTGGATATCTCGGAGCCCGGTGACTACGTACTGGACCTCGACCTGAATTTCGCCTTTCCCTTCTAAACCGGAGACTGACCCATGCAACGAATCGTATTAACAAGCCTCGCACTGTTCCTCTCTTTGACTATCGGTTGCGGTGGGGAAGAAGGCGAAGACACAACAGAGACCCAGCTCAACTCGGACCTGATCATTGAATCGATCGAGTTTCCCGAAGATTGCCTGGGCTTGTCTCTGGAAGACGCAGAAACCTGTATCGAAGAGCAGTTCTGGCCAGCGTTCCAGGTGGACTTCGAAGATCGATACCGGGTGTACGATGTCATGACGGGAGTCATAGAAGAACATCCTGAATCAGCGCGGGCCTACCAGCTTCGCCCCCTCCTTGGGGTCGCCATCTCCATGGAAAACAACGCGGAAGAAGGAGGCATAGGCCAGACTGACAAATGGATTGTCAACATGCGCGGCGACCTCCACAAGGCTGTGGAACTGGACGACACCAGTAACTTCTACCAGTCCTGGAGAATCTCCGCAGACCTGACAACTGCCCTCTTCCTCCAAAACGATACGGTCCTTGATGCCTTTATCGAAGAAGGACTCGCCCACGCAGAAAAAAATCAGGCAAACCTCATGGCCCTCATCTCCTCCTTCATGATCTTCCCGGTTGATAGCGGGTTGCCTGCAAAAGCGCAGGAAATGCTCGACGGATGGATCGCGGCGGGACACGGCTATGAAACTGAAGACTCGGAAAAGTACCCGTACGGACGAGCCGGGGTGGACTACATGGTGGGTGAGATGTACGCACGGGTAGGCAACAAGGAGATGGCTTTCTTCAATTACGACCAGGCGCGGGTTCGGGGTGGAGAGACCTGGCCATACCGCTTTCTAGCCGAAGAAGCCCTTGCAGATCTGGACGCACGGATCGCGGATTTCACAGATTTTGCCGATGATGAAACACCCATCACGGAAATGGTCACTTTTGGACCTTATGCCTGTAAACTTTGCCACGCAAACAGCCTCTAGTTCCTCGATTATTCGACCACAAAGCCCACCTCCCCGAGGAGCCTCAGCTTCGACCTGAGCGAACACACTCCTCCTCTGCTTTCCCGACTATTTGAAGAAGAAAGTTGACCTTTAACCGGCAATTCCCCATAGTTACATTATCTACCCGATAGTAGATTGCTTTGTCCTATGGAGGCTAAGAGGTGGTTAAAAGGCGACGAGCAGAAGGTTTTCCCGGTGAAAACCTGGTCGTATTGAATCCAATGGAACGCCAACGTCTCAGGGAAAATC